>Ga0228710_1004133_pt1 | contig 22919 bp, 22 predicted proteins | sample MedpolnodulmetaG_FD_177995 | JGI IMG/M metagenome (GOLD analysis project Ga0228710, IMG submission 177995) | Root nodule microbial communities from Medicago polymorpha collected in Santa Monica, California, United States - pink nodules | ecosystem: Host-associated > Plants > Roots > Nodule...
GAGAGAGAACACCGATGTTTATAGTGAAGGTGAGAAAAACACAAGAAGGGGGGTTGAATTGTGTTAGCTTTTTCTTCGTTTTCTCCTACTGAAGTCACTAATCAGAAGCAGATAGAATTCAGCTTCTGATGTGATGATCAGAATCTAAATGCAGTGGATAAAGAGAGAGAGAGAGAGAAGAAAGACACAAAGCAATTATACAGGTTCCTTCCACAAACCGGAAGTAGTCCTGTCCCCCTTGCACTTCGAAGGAGAGTTCACTAAAAATGTAATATCTGATTACAACTGCTCACTGCTACAACTAGCAAGAGGCTTCAAATTACTCAAACACAACTATAAGAGATTTCCTATGCTCAAGAACAAAATCAAGAGACTTCCTATGCTCAAGCACAACTGCAAGAGACTTCTATTCAAACAGAATTACAAAGAAATTTGTTTGAGGTTGAACACTTGATATACAATCAGTGGTGTTCACAATGCAAATAAGACACAGACTCTTTAAGACTCTAGAATTTCTAAGATATGAACTTTGATAAGAAATTCTAAGTGAACTTTTGATGTGAAACAATTTCAGCTGAGTTTTGGCCCTTGTAAATTGTTGTAGGAGTCTTGAGTCTCCAAACAACAGGTCTTCACTCCTTTATATAGATGTGTGAAAGATACGTTGGAAATTTCCAGCACATCAAATAGAGTCGTTTGAAGCTTGATCAAATCACCAATGATCTTTTGCCTGATTTGGTTATTGTCCATTGAAGGATCAATTTCAAATCCATTCCAAGTCTAGAGGAACACTGGTGCAGGCATAGTTGTTGTTCTTGTCCTGTTGCAGAAACAAAATAGGGTAGTGGAGGTAGTGGTTGTACACTTCGTACAATTGTCCTTTTTCAACTCTCTCCAACGAATAAGCATCCAATGACTTCAAATCCATTTGAATTAGTCGTTGCTTCATGCTTCTAGTCTTCTGAAATGACAGGCCTGATTGGATCCTTTGAACAGACTTTGTAGCTTCAATTCTTTTAGCTTCTGATGATCTTCAACTTCTGATGATCTTCAGAACTTCTGATGAAATCAGCTTCTAGTGATCTTGCTTCTGATGAGGTGCTTCTGATGACGTCAGCTTCTGATGTACTCCATAACCACTTTTCTTCAGAACCTCTTTTCTTCAGACGTTTCAAGCTTCCTTCTTGTTGATTCCATTGCTGTCATTTGCTCTTTCTGCACACTTGAACAAATATTAGCATATCCAATTGACAATTTTTAATACCTTGTTATCACCAAAACTTAAAGGGTAATGTTAAACATATTTTGTTCCAACATATAGTAGTTCACCCTTGTTCGTCCTCGCGAAGGGCTACCTCTACTGTACTTGATAAAGTCCGCCTTCACCAAGGTCATCCACTAAGTACCCCTTGAATTTGGTGCTCCTTGAATCTTCGGATCCTTGAATTACCCGTGCACTCCTTCGATCTCTTAACTCGAGTCTTCAATGCCAGGTCCGGTAAACGAACCCCCTTCGACTTCAAGAACAGTTAGAAAGACCCCCAAGACCTTTGGAGGTGGAATGAGATTATTCAATTCCTTTGAAGCCTTGATTAAGCCCAATCAATCTTCTTTAGAGAACCAACTTACAATACCTACTAGCACCCTAGAGTATCTACACACTCAAAGACAAAGTCATTTTAAGAAAAAGTGTTTAATCTTGAAGAATGTATGAGCAAAGAGTTTTTGAGACCTAGAGAGAATATATGCAAATGATTCAATACTTTGGGTGTTATGAGGTAGTGAGTATATATAGAAAAGGGTGGCAAGAACAAGATTTTAACCAAAAACAACTTTTTGAATCGATTCAATTAATGTCTGAATCGATTCAGACAGTTAAGAGGATTGAATAGATTCAGACAGGATTTTAATAGATTCAAAAATCCTAGGATGAAGATTGATACGCATCAGACAGAATTTGAATAGATTCAAAAATCCCGGATGAAGATTGAATCGATTCAAATTAATTTAAATCCATTCAACCAGATTCAGAGAGGAATTTGAATCGATCAAATTAATTTGAATCTATTCACTGTGATGTTAGTCATAAAAATTTGAATAGATTAAACCAATGTCAGAGAGGTGATTGAATAGATTCAAAATAATTTGAATCTATTCACTGAGTAGCTAGTCATGAAAATTTGAATAGATTCAACCAAGGTCAGAAAGTTTTAAGAATCGATTCAAATTAATTTGAATCGATTCAGTCATCACAAAGAAAGATACTAACTCACAAAAATGAAGTTTGCTAAACAAGACACCTCACAAGACATCAAGGGAATATAAGACACAATGAGACAACGTTTGACTTGATTCAAAAGGAGTGAAACAAGGAAAATGGACAAAAGGAATGCTAGATATGAATCAATGAATCACGAATCGAATCAAGCAATTCATGACAACACACGAGACATCAAGGATTCACATGGCACTATGAGACATGACACACAAGATATCAAAGAATCTCATGGCACTATGAGACATGATTTGCTAGGGTACTTGAACAAGTTTCGAAGCTAAAGCTAATCAACCCAAAAGAACATCATCAAATAAACTTAGCTAGCTTAGACATCATCAAAACATAAACTAAGGCAATAAGCAATATTATCTTCACTATCAACATTTTTCTCAATGTTCGAAACATCTTTCAAGGCATCATTCTTCTTCTGACGCTGGAATCTTCGCCATTAAGTTTTTGTCATAGGATTTTTCCCTTTGTAGTTGACGTTATGGACGAACCTTTTCAAATCATATGTTTCCTCTTGGTTTTGATTAAATATCTCATTCTGATTATTATATCCAGTATTTCTCTTCCCACCAGACGATACCCACTGCTCAGTTGGAGATTTTCCATTGACTTTCTCGATCCATTTTTTAGGTGGAGATTTGTGATCGGGCTTCTTACCTCCAGAAAATATCCATTGATTATTTGGTGATTTGGAGGGAGGAGTGAAGGTTTTTACTAGTCCCTTCTTCTGGTTTGCAATTGGGGATGTGTCTTTGAAAGGAATGTTCGCTTTGTCGAAACTGATCATAGGCTTTTTGTCAGCCCATTTTTCTTTTCGCTTCGTTTTAGGTCGAAAGCCTTCAACATTCTTCGCAGCTTTCTTGTAAAAAACGGCGCTACATCTGGGACACAGCATAACCGGAGAACCAGAGATTTTACACCTGTTAAGAAAATCAATGAGATCTTCTTCAGCTTTAGGAAATAGAACTTGTATTTTTTCTTCATACTGATCTCCAGTAATCACTATATCAGCACATTTATGGCCTTTAGTAACCATTTTGACATCAACCTTTGGACCATCAGTAGCTGCTATAGGATCGATCTCGGATATTTCCACCATGTTCAAACCTGTAGCTTCCAGGTACATGGAATCTGATCTCACCAAAGGATCAATATCAACTTGCATAGGCTGCTTTGGTTTGTCTCCAAACTTTAGTATGCCTTTGTTTAGTGCTTTTTGCACTAAGTCCCTGAAAACCACACAACGAGATGTGTCATGACCAAAATTACCATGGAATTTGCAATATCCTCTTTTTTGACTTTGCTCAAGAGGAGGTAATTTCAAACCATTAGGCACTATCATTATGCCTTCTTTGACTAGTAGATCAAAAATCTCATGACATTTGGTGACATCAAATGTGTAAGTTTTAGACACAAACTTGTCATTTTTTGGTTCCTCAGGATTCTTCCCATTGGAAGGTTTAAAAAATTTACACACAAATGGGGGGTCCTGGTTGCAGTTCGGCGATATTTACTTCACTTTCCTCGACATGACTCCAACCAACGTCGAAATCTTGGTTGTCATTAGTATCGACATAAGCAACCTTCTTTCTTTTACCACTGTACTTGCTAGCCCTTGCTTTTTCATCTTTAAGTCTTTTGACTTAACGGACTCTATCTGCTAGTTGTGTCATATCTCTTAGGTACTGAGTATCTAATTTCTTTCGAATAGAATAGTCTAGACCGCTAGCAGCCATTTCGACTAATTTGTGTTCAGGCACTTGGGTAAAACATCTATGTTTGAGAAGCCTGAATCTATTCAAGTAATCGTCAATAGACTCTGTCGTTTTACGTCGAACACTTGCCAATTCTTTGAGACTAATCTTAGATTGTCCCATGTAGAATTGTTCATGGAAAGCCTTTTCTAATTGACTCAAAGTAAAGATGGACCCTGAAGGCAACGTTTTATACCAAGTAAAGACATTTTTTGTCAATGAACTTGGGAAAAATTTCATTCTCAAGTTCTCATTGTTTGCTATGTCACCCGCTTCTGTCAAGTAGCAGACGATATGTTCGACAATGGATTCATTAGTCTCTCCACCAAACATGGTGAATTTAGGGATTTTCCAACCTCTGGGCAATTCCTCCATTGTCACATACTCAGGTAAAGGTGATACGAAATTAGGTCTATGCAGACCTAAGTTGAAACCATTTTGAGTCAAAAGGGTTTCGACTACGTTGGCAATATTGTTTTGACCCTCCAAATTAACTTGTTGGGCTTGCCTAACTATTTGATCAGGATCTTGGTTCCTTTGAACCAAAATTGGAACTCTTTCCTGCGCCCCTAGCGCTGGTGGTTCGACCACAGGTTGGGGCACTGGATTGATAAGATTTCTAGTATTAGGTTTATTGACAGGCATTTCAACAGGCCTATGATTCTAAACTTGAGGTATTTGCACATTTCGCCTTGGAGGACCGCCAGAGAAATCAGCAATTCGCCCCATTTGGTCTAATAATGCCAAATAACTGTTATGGGTATCCCTAATTAAAGGATAAAATACCGTTCCAATTTGTTGAGTCAACATATTGACCATTTCATGGTTACTATCTTCCATTTGTTGTCTTAAAGCAACCAAGGAAGCATTGGTCAATGTTTGTTGAGGATTTAAACCAGAAACACTCGGCCCAAGATAATAAAACTAAAGGTGAACCACATTTAAATTCTCTGAAACAACAGGTGGACTATTATGGAGGCCCATCATAAAAGATGAAGGCATTCCATATGGTTGGTTCCTAAGATATGAGGGATCAAAGGACCATGGATTTTGAACTAACGGATTGCCAAAATTCGCGTTAGATTGTGTAACCGCTGCAACCGTCGAAGTTGTGACGGAAACAGTTGATGATGTATGAGCGGGAATTGTTGCCCCCACCGTTTCATCAACGTTTGCGCCATGGGATGGTGTCGTATGTGGAATTTGTTGTGGATTTATATTCAATGATGAATTATCCATAGATGCCCTCGTTGGGCTTGATGGTGGATCATTACTGTGAGTAGAATGTACCATTTCTGGAAGTTTCTTTCTACTCCTCCAACACATACACAACAAAAATCACCGAAAATTGAACAAAAGGAATGACTTTACACAAAAGTACAAAGCGTCCCACCGGGTGTGCCAATTTGTTTACCCTGGATTTTGGTAAACTATTAAACTGGGTTAAAGACAAGGGCGAGCGAGATCATCCAGCAAATATCAAGACCGTTTGTACTTAATTGCTCAACGTCGTATTCTAGCGAACTATGAATATAACCGTCGAAATCCAGAAACAGGGTGAGACCCGTCGAGATTATCTTCAATGCATCGATGCAAAGGCTTTAAAAAAGAAAGGATTTAAACCAAAAAAAGGAAAAAAGGAGTTTAAACTAAAGAGTTAAACTAGAAATTGCATTGAATGAAAGTAAAAAAGGTTGGTACACAGATTCATACGTTATGGCTTGTTTACTCGTTTCTCCTTTGTGTGTGTGTGGATAGTTTGAGCGTGTAAGCTTTCAGTATATTTGAATTGTGACCAATTTTCCATAGAGGAAAATACTACTTATACTAAGTAATTGCCTACAGACACGTTTAGGATGTAACCGCTAATAACTGCTACGGGCGTATTTGGATTCCAACGCGTCTTCGACGGGAAACCGTTATTTAGCTCCTCTCTTCGATGCCAATCGTTCTTTAACATCTTTTTCGCTCCGTCGAACCATTCTTTCGAAAAGCCAATCTTCTGGTCTTCACTTCGACTGTTGAACTTGAGACTTGAGCTTGCTTTCGTTCTCTTTGAAACTTAGGTCAAACTTCATTGACCGCATTTATTATAGACTGTTGAAAATACAGGCTAACACCTGCCAACCCAAGAAAGCTTCTAATCTCAAAAACAGATTTCGGCAATTCCCGCTGCAACACTGCATCAACCTTCGACGGATCCACCACAATACCACCCTTCGAAATCATATGACCAAGCAAACTTACTTCCCGCAACCAAAGCTCACACTTCGACAGATTAGCAAACAACTTCTTCTCCTTCAAGACACGCAACACAATCCTCAGATGCTTAGTATGCTCCTCCTCTGACTTCGAATACGCCAAAATATCATCTATAAACACTACAACAAAACGGTCCAGAAAAGGATGAAATATTCTATTCATTTATTCCATGAAGACATCTAGCGCATTAGTCACTCCAAATGGCATCACAGAATACTCATAGTGTTCATACCTTGTTCGGAACGCGGTTTTGGATATATCCTCCGCCTTCACACTTATCTGGTGATATCCTGACCTCAAATCAATCTTACTGAACACTTCCGCACCAACCAACTGATCCATCAAATCATCAATCCTCAAGAGTGGATACCGACTCATAATCGTCACTTTGTTCAACTGCCGATAATCCACACACAACCTCATGCTGCCATCCTTCTTCTTAACTAACACTGGAACACCCCACGAAGAAACACTTGGCCTAATGAACTGCTTCTCGAGCAACTCTTCCAACTGCTTCTTCAACTCACCCAACTCTGATGCAGACATCTGATACGGCGCTATCGAAATAGGACTTGTTCCTGGTACCAAATCAATTGCAAACTCCACCTCTCTCTCCAGCGGTAAATCAGTAATGTCGTCCGGAAAAACTTCTGGAAACTCTTGCACTATCGGCAAATCGCCAACTCTTTTCTCACTACTTTCCTTTAATGAAGGAAACGTCATAAACACACTAGCTTCACCGTCCAAGGACTTCTTCACTTGCTCCACGGTCAAGAACTTCCCTCCTACCTCAGCTACTGGCTTAGAAAAACGTTATACTCTTGGTTAAGCAATTAATGCTAACAGCAAAAGACAACATCTAGTCCATACTAAAAATCACATCCATATGCTTCAACGGAAGACACACAAGATCAAACTCAAATTCAACATGAACCCTAACACAAACCACAACCAACTGAGCCTCTACAGCCAAAGACCCCTGCCAGACCAACACACTTGAAGCAACCTGCTACTCCCCCACTACGCTCAAATCCACCTAAAGAACGAAACAACACAACAAGTACCGAAAGTACTCCCGTAGATATTGCATACAAACAGGAAATTTCACCGAATTCTAGTCCAGACAAGACTAACCATGGCTCTGATACCAACTTGTAACACCATACTTCTATTAAAGCGATAAAACACGCGAATAATACAAATATTCAAGAAATAGACGTTACGTCTTCAATAAACTTCAAATCATGCATATCAAAAACTTCTCAAAAAGTCACAGCGGATATATATCATACATCTTAAAAATATACATGTCATGAACTCATAAATACATCATCATATAAAATCTCCAACCCGACATATGGGTAAAATCTCATCAACACAGAATTGACATAAAGACTGACGTCTTAAATTAGAGCCTAAACTAAGACTCCAAAAACAGATAATAGAGGTAGCTCCCGCTATCCTCAAGTACTCACCAAGCAAGCAATCAAACTAATCCTGCACGCCGTCTACCCGTTCATACAAATAGGTAGGCGGTCCACCACAAACCACTGGGGTTAGCTTCACATCATCATAATCAAACATAATTAATTGAAAATGTATTCATCAAATTAAACTTCAAATAACTCAAATTAAAAGATAATTCAACTTTAACATTATTCATAAACATCAACAATTCACCACATCACAATTATGTAAATCACCAATAACATTAAACACCAAGCGCAAACGCAACTAAGACTCATGCCGAAACATGTTATGCACCTAGACACGACTTCTATATGCACACGGTACCATCACCAACAACAGGGTCGTCACCTCATGATGCAACAAAAACATCATAAACGTCGCCAATACGGATATAAAATCCATCACCATCAGTCGTGTATGCATGAATATATGACACAGCAACAATGCATATATTCACACAAATCGTTTCCAATATTATACATGCAATCACCGCACTCCACTTCGACATTTAGCATGTATAAGTTCAACACATCAACAACCAACAACATATATATCATGTTATAATTCATCGACATAAACAACATCATAAGCACCATCATCACACCCAATATCGTAACATAGGCTTTCCAAGATAATATTTTCAAGGAAGTCACCATTCAATAAATTCAACCAAGACCAAATAAACACATTCAAATGCCTCAACAACACATGCACCACTCACATAGGTTCATAGTAGCTTAGGCATATGAGCATCCTAGGCCAATTCCAAGAATTCAGAAATCACGCCAAGTTCATCTCATTTTCATCATATTGCAAAACCAATTCATTATCAAAAGAAACCAAGTTTGATCCATCAGGACAGAGGTTAAATACCCTTAAACATCCTAATTAAACTCTTAGTACTCATGTTTTGAGGTTTGGAATCAAACCATAAGTTTTGGGATGACTTGGAAATAGTTATGCTAAATTTTCTTAAAATTTCTCCAAGACCTACTTGGAGTGTTTTCTTCATAACTCAAAATCCACAAAACATTTTGAAAAGCCAATTCAAAATAGAAAAGGGTGAAAAGCACAAAAAACGCAAAAACCGAAGTCCTGACAGCACGCACGGTCGTGCCATGCACACGCACAGCCATGCCAAAATAGACAGAAGTTCACGCACGGTCCGTCCCATGCAAACGCCTGGCCGTGCTCATCTGATGGCACAAATTTTTTGGTTTTTCCGCTTTCACCATTTCGCGCGTAAAATTCAAACCGTTAATCAGATTTTGGTGTCGTTTTCGCCTACACGCTCCTGACACTTAGCTCGATCATAATCTACAGAAAAATTCAACTTTCAACCATCCCAAAATCATTTTCCAAAACCTCACATAATCGTTTATTTGCAAAAATGCTTAAACACCAACTTCTCACACGAAAAATCCGTTTTCTCCCAAACGACTCGACTAACACAATCACCACATGAAAACAAAAATTCTACTAAGTCCAATTCATCCGACAACATCAAAAACTCAGTCAACAACCTCATATATCAAACGTTCATTTTGGTCCTTCACATGAACAACTAAACACAAACTTCACAAATTCAAACAACAACTTCACAAAATGGAACACCCATGGTACAAATCAGCAACAACAACATATCCAATTCAACAACAACTTCATTTAAATATGAATTCATCACAATCAACAACAACAACACTAATTTATACCAAATTGAGCAAAAATCAACTAGTACCCATATCTATAAAACTTAAGCATGTAAATTCAACATTAACAACTTAATTATCATCAAATTCACCAATCAAATTCACAATAATCACATATCACAATTAAACACTTATGAATTTAAGTAGAATAGAGATTATAACTTAAAGATTATGATAGAACATTATCCCCCTTACCTCAATTGAGCACAAACCTAGCCTTAGCTTCACTTTTTCTCATTGAATCTCTACCCCCTTCTTGTTCTCCAAGCTCTTCTCTTCTAAAACCCTTTTTCTCTTCCTCTAGCTCTGTCTCTCTCTACCTCTCTCAAAAGTTATGTGAAACCCTATTTCTTGTAAAGACTATAGGCTATATAGGTCTACACTAATGGGCTTGACTCTCAAAATGTCTTAATGGGCTCAAAGCTCTCATTAACTAATTCACAAAGTTTCCACTCACGGTTAAAAATAATGAATAGTTATCGGCTCTTAACTAATTACCACAACACACTAGTAACTTAGTAAAAATAATGGTTCTCACTTAAAACGCTAAAAATAATTCTCACAGTGAAATTATTAGTTTACCCTTGCTCACAAAATGACCAAAATACCCCCGAGTCCAAGATGACTAAAATACCCTTCTAAAACCGAATTCCACTAATCCCAACCAAAATACGCACAGAGGCAATTAATCAGATACAAGCTCATATAAACACATATAAAAAAATTAATTAAAATAAATCTAACGAAAATCGGGCTGTTAAAGAAAGAATGTCCAAAGTTTGGGTTTGCTTCTGGAATTAGCAACTTACTAAGTTTAGGGTGGGGTTACTAGAGAACTAAGAGAAAGAATTAAGAGAAACCTTATAAATTTATCTCTTGAAAAGCAAAAGCACTTGAAAATGTGCAGAAAAAATAAATAAAAATATAAAAGAACTTTTTTTACAAGACCAACAATATTTATATGTTTCGAAAGAATAGAAAAGGTTCTCTAATACTCTGTTATTTCAAATTTGTAAGGAATGATTTGGTTTGCTATGATTTGATTAAGATATCCAAGTATAATGAGCTTAACTCCATTGTTGTTCTAAATCACTATTTTCCGAAATATATCCACCTTTCACCTAAGCCCCGTTATAACCCTAAAAGACCTTAACAGTGTGTACTTAACTCTGACTTTGATTGACAGTTTAGATTTTTTTCAAGCTTATGGTAATACAGAGGACCTGCATGTGGACTGTGAGACCCTTATCAAACTTATGCGTGGAGTTGTGGATTTGGAAGTATGAACTAGGCATCCGATACATCATTACACCGGAAATGCGTTAACTTTTTGAACATATCATTGGTTGGTAATCTGTTATCTTACTGCTATTTTTCCATTTACAATTGAATTCCTTGAGGACAAGGAGTGGTTTAAGTTTGGGGTTGTGATGACTACACATCAACACTAGTATTTTGGTCATGTTTAGGTCTTTTTTATGGCATATAGAGAGTCAATCACTTGTAATACATGGTTAAATTAGATCAAGATGGAACAAGAGTACAAAAGAGAAATTATTGAAAATATTTCAAAGAGTGAAGAATCGTACCACGTTAGGTGAAGCTCGTGGCACGTTACATAGGCGTGGGACAAAGGAATTGAACACTGAAAATATTGTGCCACGTTTGTTTGTGAAACGTGCCACGTGAAGATGAGAAAAACACAAGAAGGGGGGTTGAATTGTGTTTGCTTTTTCTTCGTTTTCTCCTACTGAAGTCACTGTTCAGAAGCAGATAGAGTTCAGCTTCTGAAGTGATAATCAGAATCTAAATGCAGCGGATAAAAACAGAGAGAGAGAAAAGAAGGAACAAAGCAATTATACAGGTTCCTTCCACAAACCGGAAGTAGTACTGTCCCCCTTGCACTTCCAAGGAGAGTTCACTAAAATGTAATCTCAAATTACAACTGCTCAATACTACAACTAGTATGAGACTTCACTAAAGATATAAGATTTTGTCTATGGTCCTGTACACTTGAACAAATATTAGCATATCAAATTGACAATTTTTAATACCTTGTTATCATCAAAACTCTAAGGGTAACTTATGTTAAACATTTTTTCGTTCCAACAATCTACCCCACTCTAAGGGTAATGTTTGTTAAACGTATTTTGTTCCAACACCATGATGCTAGGTTTTGTCTACTGCCACGTAAGATTAATGAAGTGAATTGTGCCACGATGTGTTCGTAACGTGGCACGATGATGGGCTTTCCTAAAACCCTGATTTTTTGTCTACAAAAGCCAGATGCGGCCGAGGTTTTAAAGACCGATTTTTTATTGCGATTTTTAGCATAGGAAGCACCAGGAGACTGAAGAACAAGCCCTGAATCTCATACCAACTCAAAGTTGGTCTGGATTTATGTATGTTTACTCTTGTCTATGTTTATGATTGTTTAGTTATGAGTAGCTAAACTTTTAGATTGATCCAGCCATGATGAACATATTGTAATATGTGAATCAGTAGTTGAAGCTCTCTTTATGATCAATATTATTCAGTCTTTATTCAGAATTATACGTGTTCATTGCTTTTCTTATGATTGTTTGCATGACTATTAACCCTAGCTTCTTTCAATCATATTAATTGATCTTAGGTATTAATTAACTACTAACCCTAGCTGTTAATCCTGATATACTAACCGAAGGAGTGCCATTTTGGATATTAAAAAAAAACTAAATAAAGAAAAGAAAAGATAACCTTTTCTAAAAAAACGAAAGAAAATAAACCTTGTTATGTTTGTAAAAAATACTACCTCCTTCGATATATATATATAAGACGAGTAAAGATCCTCTTTATTTGTTAAAATAAATGGAATATGTCATTTAAAGAGAGATAGAAACAAAAAAAATAGATAATAGGACCTACAACTAAATGAGTCTCACCATCAATACTTATTTTTATGCAAGTAAAAATAAAGAAAATAAAAAAAAGCATCAGAAACTTATGTTTTTATCTCTCCAAATGAAAGAAATGAAAATAATACTAAATGGATATCATCCTAACTCATACAATCCACGTTCCCTTTGCAAAATTATCCTTTAATTAATAAGAGAGATAAATTTGTTGATCTCTTAAAAATATGATATCTTGATTAAGGGTATTTTTGTGAAGGGTCACAATAATATTTGTCATTTTTTTTGGGTTAAATATGTTTTTTGTCCTTGTAAATATGTTAACTTTTCGTTTTAATTCCTTTAAAAAATTTCTTCAACTTTTAGTCCCTAAAAAAATTTCCATCTTCACTTTTTGTCAAGTAGCTTACTGGCTAGAAAAATTCCCCTTAAAGATGAATAAGTGAGGTGTCCGACATTTGAACTCCGCGTCGTACATATATTATGCATTATCCCCCACCGTATGTCATTATGATACATGTTAAGATTTTCACACATAGTAAATATTTATTCGAAAAACATAATTAACCAAGTTTAAGAAATAACTTGTTGACATCGCAGGAACAACCCATTTTGCATCAAAATATGGAGTTGATATGACACAAACAAGTACCTCTGAAAGTTTCTATCTTTGCTTGGCGCTTGTTGAGGGATCGGTTACCTACTAAAGTAAATTTGGCAACCTGTGGGGTGTTATCTGTGGAGGCGACGTCGTGCATAGATGGGTGTGGGCATGTGGAGGATGTCAATCATCTGTTTCTATCTTGTCCGTATGTTAGATAAAGTAAAATCATATTCCTTCTGGTGGCTGAAAGCTAGTAATGTTGTTTTTAGCTTTGGTACTCATAATTGGTGGTCGAACCCGCTCTTATGTATGGGTATCGACTGACTATTTTGTAATACTAACTAGACTGTGTTTCTTTTCGTGATTGTTTTGGCACACCTTGTGCTGCAACAATTACGCGTTCAGTGTTAATATATTCCATTTTGGTTTGTTCAAAAAAAAGAAATAAATTGCCACAATTTCCGATAAATAATTTCTATATTTAGTATTTTAACAAATTGCATCTACTATTTCAAGAGAGTTTTATAAAAGAGGCCTGCAAAATTTAGCGTAAGTGTTTTACCAAAGAGAGCGTCAAAATGGAAAGGAATTGCAAAATCAATAGGCAATCGCAATGATTTGGAGCATTATTAATATTTCATCTCATCTTATAAGTAGGGTTCCTTTTTTTTTTTTTTTTTGTCTTCTTCTCACGTGCGGAATCGCAAAATCAGTAGGCAATCACTTTTGCGAAGAGAAGACAATCGCAAAATCAAAACTAGGGTTCCTTTTGTTTATCTTCTTCTCGGGTGCGTTCTATATCTATGAAGTTATTTTCACTTTGGTTTTTTAGTTTTCTAAACAAAATTTGCCTCATAATCAAAACTAGGGTTTTTGTTTTTTACGTACTCAAGTGTGTGCATATATCAAGTTATTTCTCACTTTAATTTGCAGCACTTTGCAGCCGCACAATTGCTTTTGAGACTATGAAGACACGAAGACGAAATTATAACTACCATGAAACTAAAGACAACTACGATGAAACTAAAGACAGACTCAATGATTTGCCCGATTGTCTCTTACTTCAAATACTCTCCTCTTTGAAACCCAAACACGCTGTTCAAACTTGCATTTTATCCACACGATGGAAGAATCTCTGGAAGCATCTTCCCCGTCTTTCAATACGTTCTCGTGACTTTAAAACTCTCGAAGGTTTTACCAAATTCATGTCCCAAATGTTGTCCGTACGTGATGACTCAACCACACCACTACACACTCTCAATGTTTACCTTGATGGTTTTATGGAGCCTCGCATGCTCGAAAGGGTTTTAAAATATGTTGTTTCACATGATGTGAAGCGATTACTAGTCCGTGTCAATTGTGATATTCAACATTTTCCATCTTACTTTTTTTCATGTCACACGCTAACATCTCTTCACTTTTATGTTTCCCGTAGACATCTTAATAAACCAAAAATATTATTTCCAAATTCCCTGAACTTGCCATCATTAACCAGCTTGTATCTTGATTCCGTCACCTTTACTGGTGGATCCGAGCCTTTTTCAGCATGTCCTAGGTTGAAAAGTTTGATGATTTCGCATTGTGACAATCTAGGTGAACAAAACCTATGCATATCAAGTACCACACTTGTCAAATTAAAAATAGAAAAATATTTAAACCCCAAGAACTATCGCAAAATTGAGCTATCGACTCCAAATCTTTATTCTTTTGCTTTTATCAGTACTCCTTTTCAGATTTTATGTTGGAGCCAACTTAGTTATGTTAAGGACATAGAGATTGATGCAAACATGTGGTGGAATTATGATGAGGCTCCTTCAATTCTACTCAGCTGGTTTCAAAATCTTGCTGATATCAACTCATTGACAATCTCTTATACTACTCTTCAGGTATACTGTAATACAATATGCAAAGATGTTAAAGGATATTAGTTGAATGTGCTTCAAAATCTTAGTAGCGGGTGTGCTTGAAGTTCATTTATCCATGTACTTCTTTCATATCTTGACCTGGCATGTTTTGATGCTTTATTTATTTATAAGTTTAACAAAAGAAAATATGACTTCATTAAACTGATCATGATTCCCTGTCATTCTTCATTGCCCAGGTTCTCGCCTTAGTTTCTAATTTATTGAATGTTAAACTCCATTCCTTGCGTAAGTTGAACTCATTGAGAGTAAAAAATGAAAGGTACAGTTAGATTATCCAAGACATTGATAGATGCCAAATTAGCATTTAAAGAAGGATCTTCATCCATACCTGATGGAATTGTTCAGTTTTTGATTCAAAACTCACCTTCAGCAGAAGTTCATATCATTAATTAGACTCAAAAGGTAAAATGTGCATTCTACTTTTGAAAGAGAGATTCTTTACTTAGATTTTTGCTTCCTATTTCTGTTTCGCTTGGTCTCTTTAATTATAACTTATTATGATCTATTTATGTTTCATAACTAAAAGTCCCTTAGTTGGAGAAACAAATTCTACTTTGATATTAACATATAAGAATTAGTATGAATTAACTTTTAGTTCATAGAAGATTTTTATGTGAAATAAACTTTAGCTTCTATGTTGTAAAAAATGTTTTATCGTCAATCTTGAATCGCATGTTGGCCAAGCTTGAATTAGCTTTTAGTCATTTACGTCATAGGAGCTACACATTTGATATAAGTTTTATCGATAAGTTTGTTGATTATGTACTTGTCTGATAATATGAAAATGACCTGGTTGTTTGAGTTCATCTAACTACCATTGTTTGAATTTGTGAGAAACTATCACCAATAGTAGATTTTGGGAAATAATTATCTAATTTAGAGATTTGACGACTTTGGTATCTTTGTGTATTTCAGAGAAGGAATGGTGATTCAAATAAAATTGTTTGGGTGAGAACACAAGATGTTGGATTTTGTTGAAAAGGATGGGTCAACTTATAGAAGCTGCAGGAAGTTATTGTGCAGGAAGTCGTCAATTGATTGGAATCAAGAGAAGCATCCACATAACATGGATGAACTATAAAATTTTTGCTAAGATAAATCTTTTCACTAGCTAGATAGTATGTTTTACGTTTTTTTGCCCTCATTGTTTAACTAATTTATCATTCCTATAGTTGATTTTTCTATTTTTAGGATATCTGCATATTTGGATATTTTTGGGTGTCATGTGTTTGATTCTTCTTTGTTTGATTTGAATAGCATGGTGTTATATGTCCAGGAATTTTCTTATGTATGGTGTTATAAAATATGATCCTTGCATGAAAATGAGAACTATAAAAGTAAGAGCATTTGATTCATACCAGTCCTTTTGGCATAAAGGAAGAGAAATTTTCTATAGGCGCGTTACGGATGATGGAAAAGTGTGGTCATGGAACAAGATATCAAAGAATTCCACAAATGTTCTTTAAATTTGGATACACTTGAGAGAAAAACTTCTCAAGACTTGAGAATTAAAAAATATGATGTAATTAAAGAATCAATAGGATTTTGAGATCAAAGAGCATGCACAATGAGTAATATGAACACAGTAATTGTTCTTTTGTTTATAGGCAATACTTGTTTATGCAAGTTTTATAAGTTAACTTTCTATTTTTGATTATTAAAGTATGTATTGAAGTGTCTACAAGTCCTAACTCAATTGACAAAATGGCAAAGTTGGATGCCGTGATCAAGGTTTCAACCAGGATTTCTATTGTGGTTGCCTTGCCTTACTTGCAGCCCCGTTGGGCCTGTTCTACATTCCACTCCTTACATTTCCCCACTGCTGCAGGTTAGCAGTTCCAAATCTGATTTTCTTACACTGTGCAACCAGTTTCAACGTGATAGAAACATACTTTTTTATACTACAAAGAGTTGTTAACGCCCAATAGAAAAAGAGACTACAACGGAATTAATCGAGGGCTAGTAACCACAGACATATCATAAGAACCAAATCTTCGTATTAATGTTACATCGTTCAATTTGTGCAACATTCTAATTCCTAAATTATATGCTAAGTTGTCATCATGAAAATCGTTCTATTTTTTTTTATGTCGGATACAACATTACATTACTCAGAATCCTTCGATTATCCACAAACATCAATCCCTTGCGTTTAAAATTTGATGCATGTTAAGAAAGTCACATTAGCTTTTGTAACTGATCATGTCCTTTATTTCAATAATTACTCATACAAAAAAAGGTAAACAAAGCATCTTATATTTTCAAAGCATAAATCTATAAATTCATCTACATACACATATGAAGATATTTTCACCTTTTCCTATGTCCATCTTCTATTCACCAAGTACCTCACATCATTTGTTTTCAACCTTAACCACCCTCACTCACTCCTTGCATATCCTTTCAACAAAATATATATAGTTGTAGCAGATTAAGAATCTTCCGATGGAGCGGGAAATATTGAGTCGAGGATTGAAAGGGAGAAGATCGCCTTCAAATATATCTAGCAAATAGAAATTTAGGTTCAGAATCAAATATATCCAGCAAATAGAAATATAGGTTCTGAAGGTACACATCCAACAAAGAACCTAAATCGACGTAAGTAAGAAATTGGACGCATTCGCATAATACTTGTCATTGCTTAAGTACTATATGAATTCATGTTTTGATCCATAGCATGCTGTTGCTTTCACACAATAAATTCAAGAGCCACATCTTATAAACATTAATACGCTTGTAATTTATATATATATGAAGGCTAATATCAACATTAAAAATTACACCTTCATGTGCACATTTCATAAAAAATAAAATAAAAATTAAACTGCTAAAATTGTCTTAATAGGCTACAGTCATCACAAGGAGTACAAGAGAGAAAAACAGATTACAAACAATTGCAGCAAACACAAAGACAGCAACCACAAACTACAATGTTACTGAACCAACACAAAAAAAAACCGATTGGACACCACAAACAGATCCCATACAGACAAAAACATTCAGCCCGAACAGTAAAGATAAGAGCAAACACACCCTTCTAACCGAAAAAACGACCCTCTCGGAACAACAATTAACCGACACAAACTCCATTACATACAAGGGACGACTTCAACCTACTTAAACTCCACTTCCACGATAGGTTTCTTATCTCCTCCACAATCTCATTTACATCACACCCTAGTTTTTTTAAAATTTACCATTTCTTGAATTCCATATCACCCAAATTGATGTGTGCCAATCCATTTCTTGAACAAATGAACTTGGTGGAGTAATGAATTCCACACCAATCCATCTTAAAATCTTTAGCCACACATGAAAAACAACCTTGTTCCGGATTGGGCCTCACTGCGCGGGAACACTGCCTAGTCAGCTTCAGACCGTTAGATCAATCTCCAACGAATTCCCTCCGTCCCCAGATTCTAAATAATCAGTTACATCGAATTCAGCTATAAAAGTGTGGCTTCTAGGCACGCTCCAGTTACGACTCCTTTAAAACATATTTCTATAACTAGCATGTTAGTCAATACAGAAAATCAGCCGAAAATTTTAAAAATGTCCAGGTGTACTGTAAAGTCAGTTCTGCACCATAAATCAAAATGTAGTTTCTTAAGCCAAAAAAGAGATTTATAAAGACATAGGTAATGAAAATTTATATTAAACTCACAATGGAACTAAATTTCCGAGAGATTAAGATGTATAAGCAAATCACTGTCTCAATTTTTTCTTCTTATTTTGGTGATGATGCTAGTTGCAAATAAATAAGCAGTTTGGAAGTGTTTGTGTATTGTTTGAACCCTTTTGGTGGTTTGATTTTACTAATTGAGTGGGGAGATTCCCTTATATCGAGCAAATAGTCATTTTAATCTCAAAATGTGTGACGCGCTGTCGTTATAATCCCTAAATGTATCGTAATCACAAATACATCACTACTGTCTCTTTTGCTGGTAAATTTATTGACTAAATTGACCAACAAAGAATACATCGAGGACTAAATTAATTACCTAAAAACATATTCAAAGACCGAAATGACTAATAAAAGAGATATGTGTGAATTTGTTTTCAATTTTGATAAATTCAGAGACTACAACAGATTCAACGACTCAAACATCCAAGGACCAAAATGATTAAAAAATCTTGTTTTGGGATATTAGGGTGAGTTACATTATACAATAGTTTTATCTTGTGCAAACTAGCATGATATGAAACGAGTTCCATTTCAATCTTCTGTCCATTAAAATGGTTTACCATATAGCTTTGAATTGAATTTTCTGATAGAGAAAACAGCAAATAATTGTCTGTTTCAGTTTTCTATTTGCATTGCACATTTTGAGTAATAATATATTTGAAGAGAATAAACTGCTAAATTCTGTTTAGATAGAAAGTGGACTCATTCAATTTTCTAAATCATTTAAAAATCCCAAAAATAAGGAAATCAGTCAAATTTGAAGAGAACAACAAATAAAACATTATCTTTTTATTTTGCAGAAATTCCCGACTTAACATGGCGAAGGAATCAACTTACTGCCAAATCATTCATTACACGAAGCAAATTAACAAACAAAATCACATCTAATCATCTCTTTGTCGCTTAAAATTGCAGAATTGTCAGATGGAAATAACATCAAACACCATCTCAAAACCTTGTACCAATGCTCCAAAACCTGCCAGGATAGGATTACCTAACCTACTCTCATCATATTCACAATTGTAGTAGTTTCACGAGTTGGAATCCAAAAAATCATCTTACCAAAAGATGAGAGCTAGTGTCATCAGAGAAACACTGACTATAGTGGAAAAACTATATGCATTGGGCAAGAGTGTTAATCATATTATGGATAGTAATAACTTTTGATTAGGATCAACCAAATGTACACCATATTTCTAACTATTGCTAGTTCCTACCAGTTTTCAACCAAATCTACACCATATTTCATAATTGATCAATCTAATCCCTTAATTGAATTAAAATGGATAAAAGATTTACAACAAAACCTTTTCTTACTGTATAGTGTATAGGATCAATTAGAGCAGCTCCAAACTTTAGCAATATTCAATCTCTATAGCAATTATCACCCTGGTAAGGTAATTGTTTTCTCCTTTGTGTCGCTAACTACAATAACAAAATTCATTTTCTTGACATTTCTACTTCTCTCTATTTATTTCTCTTCATCTTTTATTTTCTCACACATCTCTAAAAGGTTTCTAGCATATATAATTATGCCTTGAGAACACAAAGAAAGAAAAAGAACATCAGCTATCAACTGAACATAAGTTGCAGGACAGTTAAATGGTTAGGTGACCTCAGAATATAAATCAAACCAAGCAAATAGTGTTTAAAGTAATTGAGTAAAATAAGTTAATAACAAGTACTTAGAATGGCCATGTTGATCCCAAACTATCATGAGAAAACTGAAGTTTTCAAGATATGACTAAATTCTATTACAATCTGTGGATAACTAATTGGTTTTAGAACATCAGAAAGAGGAAAGAAAGGACATATATATCATGAAAAACCCTATAATTTCACAACTCAAAACCATTAATTGGTAAAGAAGCCTCATTTGATAATTGTAACCGATACATCATAAAATAGAAATACTGCAAGAATTAGATCATGTTCATGAATAAATTGCACCGTGCAGCAAAATATAATCCATGTCACATAACATTTTTTACATTAGCCAAGGTCTACTTTTTTTAACAACTATGTTTAATCACTAACAAGATTTAGTCACTACTTCCTTTAACAACTAATAAACAAACCTACAAATGTGCTAAAATTGAATAATAAATGTTCTTTATAAAAAAAATGGTAATAGTATCACATAACTTTTCAGTGTAGTTCATAATGCATTTTGCAAGAATTGAAGAAAACATAAAGATGATAGTGCAGCACTAACACATACTATAACATCTAAATCATAACCCAAATCATAAAAAGATATAGTTCCTCCCATCGTGCAGCAAAATGTAACCCATACTACTACTACTTCCTTTAATCACTAACAAATACCGCCAACCTCATTGCTAAAATACCTATTAACAACTAATAAACAAACCTACAAATGTGGTAAAATTGAATAATCAATATTCTTTATAGAAGAAAAATTGGTAATAGTATCATGTAACATTTCAGTGTAGATCATAATGCATTTTGCAAGAATTGAAGCAAACATAAGGAAATTAGTGCAGCACTAAGCATATATTATAACATCTAAATCATAAGCGAAATCTTAGAAAATCAAATGACAAACCATTTAATGCAATTCATCATATTGTGAACTATTCAAAATACAGTGCATGGCACTCGAGAATCAACTACTCAAACTAACTAAACAATGGAAAATAACTATTTTCAACCTGTAGACTCTATCAAAACCATTAAATAACAATCATGCAACAAGTCACCAAAAATAAGACAGGCATACAATAAATAACACGAACAGAAACTAATCATATCCATGTTGCAATTGAATTTCATGTTTAAGGTGATATCAAACTCTCAAGGTAGACTTCTGGGAACATAAACCAACTGATGTTTCGAATCTCTCGAATATTCAAAGTACTAGTTTTGGAATTGCAAACCGTGAATTTCAGTTCTTTACAACCATTAAAATCCATCAACAGTTGCTCATCCCCAGAAATATAAAAAGCCTTGGTAAAGGGACGATAGACAAAGAAATGTGGAACTTCCATAAAAGGAACACTGTACAATTTAGTCCAAGACTCTTTATATCCATGTTGTTTCATAATCCAAACATCCAAAAACATACCGCTAATATTAAAGATGCACAAGCAATCCCTCAACAACCCCAGGTTCGACCAATTCCGTTCCAAATCAGGCTTCGGAAGTATTTGAAATGACTCCTCCTCCAAATCAAGAGAAACAATGGTAGGCAAAGAGAAATTTGAAGCATCAAATGCCAACCAATTAACAGTGCCACACACAAATATTCCTGAACCTTGAATGGGACCAGAAAATGGAAAGTCATGTATCCTTCTCCAATGGTCAGTACCCAAAGTATGAACACTAACTTCATTATTTTTCTCGTCTTCATCGTTGAAGAATAAAACAGCGACAAGGATATAATTATGAATGAAATGATCATAGCCAAAGCTGTATATGGGAGTTTTAAATTTTTTCCAGTCATACTCCAAAGGAGACAATACCTTGGATTTTCCAATGGAAGGGTTCCACAAAACAGATGAAAACTTCCCAAAGCTAGTGGGGGTGATGCAGAGGATGCCGTCGCAAGAGCACACCTTCAAACAATGTTCATTTTGGAGACTAATAGGGTAACGGAGTCGTTTCTGTGTTACCCTAGAAGTTGAAAAAAGAGAGGGGAATGCAGTATCAAGGAAAAGTAATTCACCTGAGTCAGTTTTAGAGCTTACGATGAGGTGGTGGCACCTTGTTGACAAGCGAAGATGATTCTTAGCAAACTTAGGATCGCAGATTTGATGATTTAATGACTTGCAAGCACACTTAAGTAGCAAGAGTGACTTCACGGGAAGCGTAAAGAGAATTTCTACGATCAGGTCAGACGGTAGCGATATTAGGGTTGTTCCAGTGGTGGAAGTTGTAGTCGATTGCTGCCTCTTAGCAGAAGTTGTCAAAGAAACACTGTCGTCGTAGTCGTAGAGGTTGTTACCTGGGATCATGTAACAGAGAAGAAGTTGTTAAAATTAATGTGTTGTAACCGCCACTATCTTTAGGAAGCATTATGATAGAATTGTAACCACCACTATCTTTAGGAAGCATTATGATAGAATTATGGTAGGTTTGTTATCAACCTATTTGTATTCTCTATCAGTTTCCTTCTAGCCTATATAAGGCTTTGTAATGCTAAGTTGAAAGCATGCAGTATGTGGTGAATTCAACAAAATCAGTTTTTTTTTCAATGTTCATCCACCAGTGGAAGTATAGTATAAAAAGTCACGTTTCCACTCAAAATCCTGCAACAGTATAATTTATAACATACCACCTCTAGAATACCACCAACAGAGTGGTATCAGA
>Ga0228710_1004136_pt1 | contig 22914 bp, 10 predicted proteins | sample MedpolnodulmetaG_FD_177995 | JGI IMG/M metagenome (GOLD analysis project Ga0228710, IMG submission 177995) | Root nodule microbial communities from Medicago polymorpha collected in Santa Monica, California, United States - pink nodules | ecosystem: Host-associated > Plants > Roots > Nodule...
AAAAAATTTTTTTTTTAAAAAAAAAAAAACTCACTTATTATTAATTTAATGACTCGGTACATCGATACATCCAAATTTATTAGATGTACATTAGAATTAGCCTTATATTATACTATTTTGTTTAAAAAAGCAACCTATAATTAGGAAATGAACAAGCAACTAAAAAAGTGATATGGTGTGGTCGGGTGGCATGTCAAAGACAAGTACCGGATCATACGACGTTGTTCCTCAAACTTCTCAGATCCAAAACATCTAGCAACGTTATTGTTTGGTTTCACCCTCTCTGATTCTAACGTAAGATTCCCCTCTCCATTTCTTCCATTTTTATTCACCTTCAACTTTTTTCTATCATCATTTCATGTTTTCTTATGCTTATGCAAATGCGATTCAAATCTCACATTTCAGTTTCATTTATCATTTTTTTATTACATCATTTCTAGAATTTCGTATGATAGCTATATATCTTCATTATCATATAATAACATTTCTGAGAATATTCTATGAATATTACTTTTTTTATACCGTCGTTGATTAAACGATTTACTATTGGATGTAATTTCGCGGTCAATTTTTTTTATTCTTTCAATATACGATCAAATCAAATCAAATCAAATGTGTTTCAGAATCTTTTGCTGCTGTTGACCAAAATGTGTTCTAGAATCTGAGATACCTTAAAAATCAAATTTTTAATTAAATAAAACTTGTTTTTACTAGATTTTAGTGTCGTGTTTAGATATTTTACTTGCTGTTAGGGAGATTTAGATCTCTCTTAGTTTTGCCTTGTGGGATTTTCTTGCAGCAGAGTGAATATCGCTGTTTTTTTACCCTTTATTTTAAGGAATTTGGACATTATGTTTGTTTGGGTTTATATTTTTTGTTTTTGTAGTAAATATGTATAAATGGTAGAAATTTAACATTTGGGGTTATCATCATTCCTATGTTTGGGTTTATGATTAATTTTACACAGCTTAAATTGTCAAACATGCTGCGAATTTATTGCATATTAGGCAGGATAATGGTCGTTCTGTTGTTGACATATGTTAAGAGAAATGGTCTGAAGCTTTTGTTCATGTTTTCTGTTCATATGATCAGTTATCATGTTTAGGGGGCAGATTTCATATGCATTGACATACTGAGAATCCTTTTGACTGAGTATTAATCTGTTTTTTCTTTCGTTTTTGAATTGTCTTGCGATCTCTGAAATTGCTCAGAAGAAAGGTGAAGAGGGTGCAAAGACTATCATGGCCTCTGAGAGGGAAAGTTTTGACCTCTCAGGACCTTTACATTTGACTTATGTCTTATGGTAAGATCTTCAAATAAATCTTTCATTTTGAAATTTGCTCTGCTTTATTTGTGTACTTAGTTAGCAATTCTTTTCATTATGCCTTGTGAAATTCAATTATATTGTTTCTTATCAACCTTGTCTTTTCATTATGTCTTTTATCTGATATCAGTATTAACTGCCCTCACTTTACGTAACAGTGAAACTAATATAATCATCATGTATATAATCTTTTGTTCAGATCAGTATATTGGGGAATATATGTCTTTCAAGCTCTGTTTTTCTTCTCTACATTTAAGTACTTTAGAATATACTAATTATAAAAAAAACTTGAGGCTTATAGGACATTTCAAATAGTATCCAATTTGAATCGGTTGCATTGATCTCTTGTTACTTCTCAGACGATAACTAATAGTTAACGATATGGATGACAAGATTTGAAAGTGATATTTTGTACCAAAAACAAACGTTCTACCAAGCTTCGCTCCATCCCTTTACATCAGTGTCCAATGTCACTGTAAAGAATTTGTATTGTTTCCACATTTTTCCATTATATATATCATATCTTTTTTTCCATTATACTGTTTGATTCAGGGATAATCCATATCATCGAATGTCAGTTGCTGCTTGTTTGGTCCAAGGTGTTTACATTCTAGAAAGAGACCGGCAAGAAAATCGTGAAGGTTCGGATGCTCTTGCGCCGCCTTGGTGGACATTTTTCCATTTTCAGCTGCTTCGTCCACTTGTAGATGATGTTGATTCTTCAATCTTTGGTGCAATCTATGAGTTCAAGTCTCCATCATCACAAAGTAATGATACTTTATATCGAAGTCCACGTTATGTGATTGCCTTTCGAGGAACTCTAACCAAAGCACACTCAGTTTCACGTGATGTTGAGTTAGATATCCATTTTATCCGACAGGGTCTTCATCAAACTTCACGCTCTAACATAGCTATTCAAGCTGTTCGAAACACGGTAGCAACCGTAGGTGATTCAAATGTTTGGTTAGCTGGACACTCCCTAGGCTCAGCAATGGCGTTGCTTACCGGGAAAACCATGGCCAAGAATGGCAATTTTATTGAATCTTTTCTTTTCAACCCTCCATTTGTATCTGCTCCACTCGAGAAGATTAAGGATGAAAGAGTAAAACATGGGATTCGATTCGCTGGCAGCGTGATAACAGCTGGACTCACCTTAGCTATGAAAGCCAAGCAGCAGCCGAAGGATTTAATCATCGATCCATTTACTGCTTTGTCTGCGTGGGTCCCGTGTTTGTTTGTGAATCCATCTGACCATATATGTTCAGAGTATATTGGATACTTCGAACATAGGAGAAAAATGGAGGACATTGGCGCCGGAGTGATTGAAAGGTTAGCAACTCAAAACTCACTTGGTGGCCTATTAATGGGTGCGTTTGGTAAGGAATCTGAACCGTTGCACCTCATTCCTTCAGCTTCTCTGACAGTTAATGTTTCTCCTGCATCTGATTTCAAAGAAGCTCATGGGATTCATCAGTGGTGGCAACCCGACTTGCGCCTCGAATACAAGCTCTACAATTACAAATAGTTCTTGTAATTACTATTACTATTGTAATTTATTGGGGATTTCTGATTCTGGTTTTCGTGTGAAGACTGACAAGATTCATTTAAACTAAGCAGGGCAGTTTTCTTTTGTCATTCTGTTCTGTAAAAGTTTATAGAAGATAGGTGTCTGGGGCAAAACAGTATCAATCAAGTGTTTGAACTAGCTTAGTTATTTGATTTTACTTGATACTTAAAATATTGTATAAAGTTTTTTTTTCTTCAGAAATTTGACAATTGTTTTATCTTATGGAATATTGTTATTATGGTGGGAGCGGAGATTGAACCCTCGCCTCCTTGTCACTTCACTCCTCGGCTCCAACACTCCAACCATCAAATCATTTTCATATTCTGGGGAATCCTTACCAAGAGGCTAGAGGGATGGGCATTCTCAAGCGAACGACTTTAGTGTACTTTTACTCATTCATAGGAAAATGAGTCAATTGACTCAAGTATTAAAAGTGAGAAACATGAGAAAATGCAACTTCAAAGCGATATAATTTATTTTTCTTTATAAAGGCATATGTATGCAAGTTGGTATTGTATCTTTCTTAGCTTTGAAATCAATATCCGTTAAGTTCACTTGGGACCGTAATCACTTGCGATTAAAACTCCTTTGTTTTACTTGGGTTGGATTTTAGTAGAATGAGCTAGTTAACCTACAGTCGGGATAAGTTGTAGGCCTACAGTCGGGATAAGTTGTAGGCCTAAAGCGAATTTTAAATTTAAACTCTTAAGTGTGAGAGAGAATAACATAAAAATTAAATACTTTTTAAAAATAATCAAAACATATATTGCTTGAATTACTAACATATGTTGAAAATAAGATTAATTTAAAACTTAAATGGGGATTATTTTTCTTAATAAAAACAAAATACATCTAATATGAAGGAACTCCAAAAAGGTATTAGAGGAGAATTTTGAATCACTTGGATAATTTCTTCAAATCCTGTTTGGGATGGGTGCATTAGTTGGCCATCAAGGATCTGTTTGGATAAACAATTTATGTATAAGCTTGCATAAGCTATTTTTATAGGAAAAAGTAAAATAACGTTAAATTTTTTCTGTATATGCTTTAAGTTATTTTTATAAGCTAAATTATAATATTTATGGAAATAAGTTTAAAAAACCTTATGAAAGTTGTCTTGAGTTCTCCCAAACAGTCCGACAAAACTTATGTCAGTAGAAGTTTAGAAAAGTCTTCCGAACAAGCCTCAAGTTGCTCTAGATTTAAACCTTATTTAGGCGGAGTTTGAGATAGACTCCAAAGTTGTTATTGATATGGTTAACTCTAATTCCACTCGAGTTGTGTTATTCAAACTCACCTCCAAGAGATGGTGCTGTTCTTCACCTTTATTCAAACTCTCGTGAGGTGTTTGAACATCTAAGCTTGGCTTTCAATTTTGTTTACCTATATTATAAAAAATCGATTTGATTTTCTTTTCATAATTTAAGTCTACATCAATAAAGATTTGATTTCTTAATCTATTTGCCTTAACCTTAAAAATTCAATAATAAGTTAATGAAAAGTGTACTGTTGAGAAAAAAAAACTATTTCTTTGAGCTCAATTACTATAGTTTTAGAGACATGAAGGCCATTTTTTTTCTTCTTCAAAATAGTGGCAAAATTAGACATTTAAACACCTTAATTTCTTTGAGAAATGAAAAGGTTGGGTCCAAACTACTTGTGAGGCCCTTTCATGAGCAGGAAGATGTACTATTTCATTTTGTTTGTATATATGATTGAAATTTTTGTTTTTATGTGTATAAATAAAAATGAACTAATGATGTGTGTGTGTGTGTATATATATGACTGAAGTTGGTTACTGGATGGAGATGCCAACGATAGAAAAGGATACTTGTTAACATAAATAGATACTCTGCCACACACACAAAACCAATCAACTCCCCTACAGCTGCGTCTGCCCCTTACCTATTCCAAAGCAAGGTTGGCCCCCTCTCTCTTAAATGACTTGATTTCATTCCCATATTCAAACCTCATAAGCAAAAAGTGGATGATTTTGTCAATTAGTGTCACTTTCAATGTAATGTTACATGATGAACGGGGATGTTGGGTCTCACAAGTGGGGTTAGACCATCACAACATGGGAGAATTTAGATTCAAATTCTGATTCAAAGAGGTACTTTTATATTTACCGTTCGACAAACTTTAAATATAAATAAGTTCGGCATAAAATAAGGAACTTGTATGAATAAAAAAGAGTGGCATCGAACTTTGCTTAACCAACAATTAATTAATTAACTAGCTAGCTCACAAAAGGCTAAAAAAAGAGTGTGCTTCGAGTTCCATCTTCTCTTCCGCTTCACACTCATCAATCATCCCTTTACTTAACCCCTTTAACTTGTATCGATAAAGCAAGCAACCTAAATAATCACACTTGTCTTTGTGTTGTGTCCCCACTCATTCAAACACATCAAAAATTAAAAACAAAACTAAAATTCAATATTTACAAGTTTCTATACAAACATCTTTGATCTCTGAATCCAAATTAGCAAGGGAACCACAAATTCTAAACTAAAATTGTTTCAAGAACAAACAATGTCAAAACTCTGCATTCAAAAATTTAATATTGATAACCCATTTTTACAATTTTGATTTTGATGCCTTTCTTACTCAAACATCACTAACAATTAATTACTATGATATATATCTAATTAGCAATGAAACCCTAAGACAGAACCATCACTAACAGCAATGGCAACCCTGCAACCAGTTCTAACCTTAACACGGTGAGTGAAGAAATGCAAAACCCTAACACGCCCCGCCATTTCCAACTTCGACTCAATCTCCATCGTTGGTTGAACTCTCAACCCAAAGTTAAACCCAACACCGTCACCATTTGCTAAAGTGGGACCCATATTCGGCGGTGCCGACAAAGGAAATGACTGAACTGAGAACGTTGCAGCCATGTACTGTGTTCTCCCGGCGTCGATCTGCCCGGCGGGAATGAACATGAACCCGACTTGGTTACCTGAGTAGAGGATTTCCAGAGAGCTGTCGTAGTGAGAGAAAGCAGCACGGTTAGGGTTTCTAACGGAGGCATATTGGGAGAAGGTGAAGTTGACGGTGCCGTTTATGACGGAGAAGGAGGGTAGTTGGACGGCGTTGACGGCGATCTTGGGGTCTTGTGGTTTGAAAACTGTGTAGTATACTATGAGGATGACTATGATGATGAAAATCAAGAAGATTGTGGCTACTACACATGAGGCTAGGTTGGTACGGCCGGAAGGTGGTCGTGGTCTTTTTGGTCTGGTGGTTGTGGTGGTGGTGGTGGTCGTGGGGATGATGGGTCCATCCGCCATGGCCTCCGGTGGTGGATCTTATGTGGGTTTTGTTGAGACTAAACTAAAATGTGAATGTGAAAGTGGGATGCACATAACATAGTATAAGGAAGGATGAAGTAAAAGCCAAAGATAATTTATTTGATCAAACCAAACCAAACCCCACATGTTATCACTCTCAAAAAATTAAAAAGTAAGAAATTGGTCAAGGGAGATTGAAATGAGGTTTTAACTTGTAGCGGAAAATTAAAAGTATTATTCACATATCATACTTCAATTATTTTTTTTATTTTTTTTAAATAAAAGACGGTTGATGTCCAAAAAAAAAGAGAGAGAAACTAGAGTTACAAGAGTGTTTTTAGACATGATAGTTCCAAAAGAGACATCACTAGAAGGTGTCTCTATAACATGAATGTTAAATGAATCTAGCGAGAAATTTAGGTTAGTTAGATAATCAACACTCATATTTTTCTCTCGTTGGGTATGATTGAAATGCATTTGAAAATTCAATTTTAAGAGCTCTTGAGTACGGTGCATCAAGGTGGATGGATTGCTATTGATCTTGATTTTTCATGTGATCATGTCAACCAAAGCTTTTGAGTCGTTTTCCACTTGAAGATAGTGGAAAGTGTCTCCAAGCAAACAACATTCCCTAATACATTCCCCAAATTTCAACACAAAACACATCACATTTTTCAATTTTACGAGAGTATCCTTTATACCATCTACCACATGAGTTCTGAAATAGACCACCACAACCAGCTAAATCTAAGGAATCCTTGCATGCTCCGTTGCAATCAAGCTTAATCCATCCCTCCTGAGGTCTTTTCCAAGCAATAAAAATAGTGCCGTATTGATGAGTTTTCAAAGGATAATGGCTGTAGTTGTCAACGACTTCAACTATTTTGAGAATAGTATAAGTTGGGTTACTCGGACGGCGAAAATCATCCTCAAAAATAGTTTTATTCCTCCGCATTCACATGTACAGCAAGCCTCCAAACAAATGATAACCCAAAACGAAAACCCCATCTAAACATTTTCTTCTATTAAAGCTTGAATCACAAGTTTTTTCATTAATTAATAATCTAGTTATAATATCGTATTCTTCCTCAACAACGCTGTCTATGGAAAATGATACCCTCCTGTAACCTTTTTTTTCCTAACAATGCAGGAAAAGTTTTAGTCTCGCCATGAAATGACCTCACCCGTTCCCTTACACCTTTCACTTTACAGTCTAAAAAATAGAGAAGAACTACATTGAGCATGCTTTTTTGTTTAGGTTAAATATTAGGTTAGTAGAGTAGGTTGATGAATCACACTTCATACTAATGAATCAGTAAACATTAAGGATAAATAGAAAAATGAGTGCCTAAGCTGGAATAAGAAAGTAACCTACAGGCAAAGATATGTTAAGACTAGACAGAGTAACTGTTATTGCAAGGATTATTGATATTGCTATTACTACTTTGTCAAGTCTTATGCTACTTGAACAATTGGTTAATTTTGTCATCAAATGAGAAATAAAAGTTAAGCATGATCAAATTGATTCTCACAATTGAGATAGTTGAAGTGGACGATTAACCAATTTGAGATATTATTTGTTGAAAAAAACTGCATGCACATGCCAACGAACTTAGCTTACCCACACATTCAAGGATATTTGATAGAATACACATGAGCACAACACAGAGAAAGTGGTACGACACACAAGAACCATTCTGGTTAAGCAGCTATTGCCTACTTCGAAAGAAAAATCCCACCAACAAAATGTATTAACCATCCATCTCAAATATGATTGCAACAATTGTAACTTATCTATCCCAAACTGTGCAACAACCTATAAACTTGAATACCAGGGTCAAGAGTTACAAATCGTGAAGACGCACTCATATCACTACAAATGATGACCTACTCAGTAGTCTTCTCTGATATGGTTAGAGATGCTACACTCATCATCACAAACCCATATTTATAGAAGACACATTCCTGAGTCGGGCGTTATTATTCATGCATTCCCCTACTCCAAAAAAAAAAAATGAGGATGGAATGAGAGAGAAAATGAAGAGGGAAAAAAACTGAAAAATTAGATGATAGATAGGGATGAAGAGGGGGATAGATGTGATGTAGTGGAATTCTCCAAAGGGTCAAGATACATCTCTCACCTATTAATTTACTTCTTAAATCTTCACCACTTACATTTATTTAAAAATTTGAATTGATTTTTCATCACTATTTGTGATTTGAAATCCATTAACTTGTCTGTAAATTAAATTAGCTTTGCACTTTCTTCTTCATCCATAATTCTATGTTATGTTTTGAAGATAGAGTTAAACCATTAGTATTCCTTGATTTATTAAATCAACAATAATTCTTCTTGCAATATAATTTACCCAATTTCTTAGTGCAATTATGGATTATAAAGGAATGAACTCTTCTTCCCTCACTCATTTTATGTTGAGAAGCACATATTCTAACATTTCCCCCTCATAATCCTAACAATGATCCTTGAAGAAAATTGAATATTGTTTTGGCTGGAAAAGTCACAATGAAGCTGACAGAGAAAGGTTTTACCATATATCTAGCTCGGGTGAAATATAGTTAGGCCAGATATATTTGGCATGGAATACCACCCGTGGTTACAAACAAAGTACCACAACAAATAGACATATGTGTTATACGGTAAGAAACTGCACAGTTCTATTATTTTTGTAACAAAAATATCACGGGTTAGTTTTAATTATAAGACTACTTTAGAAGCAAAACATAAACACCTAACAAATCACATTTATTATGTACAAATGACAGATCCAATTACTTTGTCAAGCATCTACAATCAATCCTAAGAATCTCATCTTAGTATAAATCATCTTATTCAGACCTTTTGATTTAAGTTAAACCTGTCAGTACAATCCTGAAAAAGTACAATTCTGAAAGAAAAAAAACAGTTCAAAGAAGCCAGAAATAAAAAAGAGCTTCAGGTGTCCAGGGCACATCAATCAAGCCACGAGATTTTGTATGCAGTCCATCCAAAAATGGACTAGAGTCGTTCAATGAATTACATTGCATACAGATATTACCTTCTCAATATATAAATCAGAAAAGGAAAAATGTCTACTTAGTGAGCTTATCAAGACGGGAATCCATGATTCGGGAGACAGATTCAAGAAATGCTGATTCCTCCATGCCATGAAGCAAGGAATCTTGTGCTTCGCTTATAATTTCCTCAATTACAGATTCCTTGTTTAAATTTTCCCGACACATGATGCTTCCAATTGCATAGGGAGTAAGACCTCTCTCAACCCCTTTCTTCAGTAGCATTGTGGAAATGCGAAGTGTCCGTGCAGACTGAAGCGGAATATCCCATCCATAAAGTTTCAAAAGTTCAATGTCTTTTTCAGCATCCAATGCATTGATATAATCAACCGTCTCGGGTGAGTAAGGCTGACGTGCTTGTGGCCAGTAAAGCCAATCAAATGTGCAATCTTCAAACTGCAGAGAAAACAACCATATGATTCCACATTAAATTAATGCGAAGAATCTTAAATTTTAACGGGAGGTGGACTAATATGGATCAATGCAAATCCCGACTAATATGGATCAATGCGAAGAATCTTAAATTTTAACAGGAGGTGGATAATATGGATCAATGCAAATCCCGACTAATAGAATACATTAGCTAATTAAAACAAATTTAGCTTCAATTTGCAATGCATGTTCAACAAATAATTTTGTAAGAATATATCATGCCAGGCAATTCAATCAACTCTCAAAAATTAGAAGAAATACTTTGCTTACTTTATCTGGTAGACAATAGCCATGATCAATAGGAATGAGCTTAATCTGGCCACCTGCCTCCTTTCTGATCAAAATATTTCCGGCATGTCTGTCTGCATTGGCTATTCTAATATCAAGCACAGTTATCTTATGAACATCCTCCACCGGAAACGCCCCAGGTCCAATGTCCTCACAACTACCATCATTATTCACAAACTTCTGTAATGATCCGATCTTAACATGTTTTGATGAGCAAGCATAACCATTTGGGTGGTGAAACTCTTTGTGTAAGCACTGCACCATAACAGTAGGAGGAACACCAGAAAACCCAATTTCTTCACCTGTCACCAAACGCGGTCCACTCCTTGGATGATCTAACACATAAGCTGCAACCTCCCTCAAAGCTCCTTCTCCCACCCTTGTTCCTCTTTTTAAACCTTCGCCGTTTGATGAACTTGGTAGGCCTCTTGGGTTGTTCACAGCCATAGGTTCCTCATCCAAGGGCTTGAAAACTGAAACATGCCGCTGACCTATTGAATCTTGCATAAAATAAGTCCCTCCTGTTCCTTCCGAGGACCTAATAGGATGATTTCCTTTCTTCAAACCCTCGTATGTGGAGTTGATCAAGTCCCAATGGAAAGGCAAAAAATTGATCTTGGGATTCACAACAATAGGTTCCAACCAGAAATCAACACCAGGTGGTATCTTTGCTATCTGAATCTGTTTGTTCCTATTATTATTATTATTATTACTATTATTATTATTACCTTCTACTTGTAATTGTAATGCTCTTTGATCGATTCTGTCCTCCGCTATCGAAGCTTCAAGAGAAAGCTTCAAATCATTGTGAATAGCCGTAGTTCTAACCTTAACAGATTTTTTAATAATCAAATGAACTACATCATCATCGCCTTTACATATATCATGAAAGAGAATCTGATCATCAAGCTCTTCATCATTACAAAAAAGCTCTTGTTCCTCAAGATCAATAAAACCTTCCCCCTTTTTCCTAATCCTTTGTTTAAGATACCCCACATTCCTACGCCTATCAATATGAAACTCAAATTCCTTACCAGAAACCGTCCTAACAACAATAAAAAGAAGATCCGAAAGGCGTAAAATCAAATGAAGAGCATTGCCATCGGCGACACCATACTCCTTAATAAGTGTATTGTTACGCGCAAGCTCTCTGCCACCAAAAACTAGCTTCTGTTTCTTCACCACAAAACCTTTACATTGCTGAATCCTCAATTTGACAGAAGCAATTGAATCAGACTCCAAAACACGCATCGGTGTAGTAACACTATCAACTGTTAGGTAAATCAGGATTGGATCAACAGAACAATGCTCTGATTGACCTTCCCAATATACCCTCTCGTTGCAAATTGAACTCAATGCAACCGACATATTTCAATTTCAATGTCGAAACCCTAAAATTTTTCTTTCTTTTGGGTAACAAAAAAAAAACTACTTTTTGCTAATTTCTTACTTGAATTATTGTTACATAATGAAAAAGATTAACAATTAACAAGCAAGAAGAAAGAAAAAGAAAAAAAAAGTCTTTTTTTTTGTTGTTTTGTAAAGATCCCAAATTAATAAAAAAAAAAAACCTAATCTAAGAAATAAAATATATACTTATGATCAAGAGATAGTGAAATAGAAAACCAAGAAAGGGATCGGTGAAAAAAGAATGTATGGTGCAGTGCTGGCTCTCGAAAAAGATGAAAAAACAAATGAAAGCAATGCGAGAGGGGATTCTAACCGAAAGGGAAGAACCAAAGGAGAATGAAGGAGGAAGAATAGCTTATGAATGGAAGCGATTCCGAGAAAGTTGTGAATAATTTATAATCTGTGAGGGAGAGACTTTTTCTCTACCGATAAAATTGAACGATGCTTCAAACACAAACACAAACACAGACACAAACACGAGAGTGTGTGTGTGTGTAAAAATCGTCTAAAAATAAGAGAAAGAAAGAGAGTGTTATAATAGCCGTTGTTACCTTTATATAAAGTTTTGAGATAAAACCAAACCCTTGTCCTCTTTCATAAACCCAAAATCTATTTCATTAAATTTATTTAATTCAGCCTAAATTTAAATCTAATTAAATGTTATTAATTTTCCATTGATCTAGAATTTTCTTGTAAGTACTACTAGCAATGGATTGTGGTTTTGATTGGTTTTTGAGGCAAAAACAAATCTCATATAAATTAATATATCTTATTCAATTTTGGATGTTTAATTTAAAAAATTGATTCTATCCAATTTAATGCGATTTATTTTAGATTAGTTTTTTTATATCCAAATTACAAATTGTAATGTTTTTGTTAATAATAATATTGTAAAGACATGGTAAAATAAAGGCTTAATTGCAGTTTTAGCCCTCTAACTTTCTCAAAGTTGCGATTTTGGCCCCTTAAGAAAAAAAAACTACAAAACAGCCCCCTAAGTTTTGCAACTGTAGCAGTTTTGGCCCCCAAGGCACAAAAAAAATAAAAAAAATAACCCGTAGCACCTCACTTAGGGTGCCACGTCAGCGTAGACCGAGTCAATATCAGTCTTGGGGACCAAAACTGCTACAGTTGCAAAACTTAGGGGGCTGTTTTGTAGTTTTTTCCTTAGGGGGCCAAAATCGCAACTTTGTGAAAGTTAAGAGGCTAAAACTGCAATTAAGCCAAAAATAAATTATAAAGACACGGTAAAATAATAAATCTGATGCAAAATATAACATATAATAGATTAAAAATTATTATTACGGAAAGAAAATCATCGATTATGTTTTATTCTGTGTAGACCAGTACACAACTAAAAGGACTAATCACTTGAACAGGGTAAGATCGCAATAGGTATAAAAAATGTCTCTGAAGAAATTTAACATTGTTACATTTTCAAAGCGATTATGTTTGTAACATGTAAAATAGTAAAAAAAACAAATAGTACTAAAAAAGTATATTAATTCAATGAATAGTATTAAAAAAAAGTATAAATCAATTAATACTATTAATGTAATATATCATACTAACAAAAAAAAGTTAAAATAAAAGTAAGTTGTTTGGTTCAGTTTTAAGAAATCAATCTAAAATTTGATATGATCCGAGCAGTTTTTATGAAAGAGGGCTCAAACACATATAATGATATTCAACTTTGTGCAATTTTTGATATCCTTAAATAAGTCAATTATGGTTTTTTTATCTATTTACTTTTCTACTTTGCTTGCTCTTTTATGTGTTTTTTTTTGTTTTAAAAAAATATGTTATGGAGTTTGAAATTTTAACCTTTACGCTAATTGGTGTTCTTTTTGTGTGTGTGGGTGTGCGTCCTCACATTTTTTAGACATAGCCCTGTATAAGGATGACCTTGAACATATGCGGGAGTGGTGGCGACTCAGGACTTTTTTTTTTGCATCAAAATTATTATTTTTATTTTATAGTTGGTACTATATGTATGTATGTATATATGTGTGTGCATATATATATATATATATATATATATATATATATATTTAATACACTTTGATTAATTTTACTAAAAATATATTTTTTGAGAAAATTGACATACAATATTGGGAGAATTAGGGTTATAGAAAACATAAGAAACAGATTAAGAGGAGCAAAGGAAAAACTACAGTTTTGAGAGAGAGGAAGCACAAGAGAACTGATCATGAAAATGGGAGAAAGAAGGAGAGGGAGAGAGAAGAACCCTAGCTAAGGAACATCAAGTCAAAAGCTACACTTTCAGTAAATTCGAGGTAAGATGGAGAAACTTTCAACTTATGGTATTCTTATGTTGAGATTGTTGTAACTCTATGATTTTGGTGTTGCTATCATAGAAAAATCATGGTGAGTAATTGGTGATGAAATAATGATGATGAGAGTTATCAATGTGGTTGAAAGATTAGAGTTGTGAAACCAAAGTTAGGGTAATTGAATTAGATATTTTTAATCACGTGAGGATTGTATAATCGGAGATATTGAGAAGAAATTGATGTCCAAATGGTAGGGTAACCTTAGGATGAGGTTTGGGGATAAATTTGGTGAGTTTTGGATCAAAAACGGAGTTAGGAAAGGTCTGAAGTTGAAGTAAATGTCACTAGAAGGGGGGTTGAATAGTGACCCTTTCAAAATTTATGTACTCTTAGAGAGGTTGAGCTCTCAAAACTAGACTTGAGATAAGAAGATTAGTAAAACAGTAATAATCAAAACAGAAAGTAAAGAGTAGAGTTTAAGAGAGATCACACAGAGAAGTTATCCTGGTTCCCCCAATATCGGTTAGTCCAGTCTCCACAGCTTTTGTGAGATTATCCACTAGTTCTTAGGAGTTTCTTCCTCCTCTTTGCAATGTGCAAAACAATATGTATTCTCTAAGCCTCACCAGGCTTACACTAACACTCGAGCTTTTGAAGAGCTTGATACTATACAACTATGTATTCTCTTAGCCTCACCAGGCTTACACTACTGATATTATTAGCTTCAGCAAGCTTACACCATCACTCAAGATTCTACAGGCTTGAGTATATACAATCAAAATGAGATTGGATGTTTGGATCTAATTACAACTTTCAAGCTACTAAGAGAATGAGAGATTGTAGTTTGTAATACTCTTAAAAAGATGATCCGAAAATATGATTGAGGACTGTAAGAGTATTTGATATTGAGATTGATTGATGAATTTTTCACTTGTATGTAGGCTTGTGATTGTTTGTCAAATTCATGCTCTCTTTGTTGAGAGAAAGCTTCTATTTATAGCTAGCCTTCATCCTTAAATATCTTGCTTCTGTTCATTCTTGTAGAGACACCCTTGTTGTTGATAGGAATTGCAAAAATTGTCATTGTCCTATTCTTTTGTACACTGAGTTTGAGCTTGTCAGCCTCGACCTCAGCTTTTAACACTAAGAGCTTGAGCTTGTCTTTTCCCAGGAGCGTGTATGAACAGTGAAAAGTACATGAAAAGTAAAAAGATCTTTTCTTTTTACCACTGCATCTTACTTGTTCTCCAAGATGCATTGGTGTAATTGTCCTTGCATTTCTTTGTCTCTAAGATACCATTAATAAATCATATTTGTATACTTGGTCACCAAGTATTGTTACTTTATGACTTTTTGGTTACTTGCTCATCAAGATACACATTAGGGCTTTGTCATCATCCTTATCTTTAGTAAATGATTAGCACATGACTGAAAGACAATTTTCCCTTGCATTTGTGCATAGCATTTCCATTGTGATGCTTTATGGATTAAATCATTAATTAACCTTTCTTGATTAATAATGAACTACCATCATATTCTTCTTGAAAGCTTGAGCATAATCATCCAAGGATACATAGCTTTAACAATGTGTGAGAATTGGACTTTCCTATCCTTAATAAAATTCACTCAAGAACACATATTAAATAACCAAATAAAATTATAATCTTAATTTTAATACAAGAGTCTGTTTATCATTTAAAAACAATTTTAAAGGGATTTTTGCTTCAACAAGGTCCCCCGAAGCGAAATCGTAGAAAATATGTGATTCCCATATACTGTTAGAAACACACGGTCGTGCTCCTCATAAGCATGACCCGTGCGTTTTCCTTTGCCGAAATTTTGTGTTTTGTGGTGCATGGTCGTGCACCCTTGCAAACTTAGAAAACCTTTTTTTCTTTAAATGAGTGCCTAAAGTGAAGGTTAGGGTCCCAAAGTAATGTACCTAAGTGATGGAAGTTTGTTTAGGTGTTTTAGAAGTGATTTCTTAAAAACGATGGCGAGTCTAAAACAAGAATTAGTTAAATGAGCATAAGACGATTATAAGAAGGGATATAGCATGGTGATTTAGGATAGTTGACAATGATAAATGTAAATTCCTTAGAGTAGTAATGAGCCTAAGATAATTGTGAGAATAATTATAGCTCTTTAAATGAGCCTAGGATAATTGTGAGAATAATTTTCTTAGGGCTGGAAATGAGTCGAGTCGAACTTGTCTGAGTTCGACTCGACTCGTTAAGAATTGGCTCAGTTCGAACCTTGGTTCGAGTTTGACACGAACTTTTTTTTTCCAGCTCAAGTTCGGCTCGTTTAAAGTTCACGAACAGTTTGGTTCGGCTCATTAGGTTCAATTTGTTTGTTCAGAGCGCACAATTTTAGATATGGAAATGAGTAAAGGCACTTGAACCACGTAATTCAAAAGTCAAAGAATTTAAATTTTTGATGCATAAGTATATTGGAATTTATACCAATTTTTAATGGACTCGATGAGGCTATTATCACACTTAGTAATTAGCACTGGTATGCAACCACCAAATCCAGTTTTGCCTTCTTGTGTCATGTGTTTATCTTATTATAGATAATTGTATCCTCCATTTTCCATGCATGTTTCAATGCGGGACTATTTTAGTTTTGAAAACCTTAAAAACTACAACAACATTGTGCATATCGTTGTCTATAAATTTTAATGTAGCTCCTATTATTGCTAAGTGTTTGTCTTAGTTTTTTAAGTATTATATATATAATCAATTATCTAATTATGTAAAATCAATTATATATAAATTTAAAAATATTTTTTAAGTGTTATATATATATATATATATATATATATATATATATATATATATATATATATATATATAATCGAGTCATCTCGTGAACCAAACGAGTCGAACTACATATAGCTCAAACTCAACTCAATTAATTGACGAACTTAATTTTTAGCTTAAGTTCGGCTCATTTGGTTCATGCCAAGTTCGACGGATCAATTATCAAATTGAATTAGAGAAGTATAAAATTAAAATAAACGAAGAATATGGTACCATCGTTTAAGATAATTAATGAAATGTACTAATGATGGGAGATAAACATTTATGGTTGGTATAAAGTTATAGTTATGGAATTGTTGATGTTACAAACGACGATAAAAGTGAGATAAATTATTAGGTTATATTGAAGTTATGATTCAAGAACAAAGAGGTTGTTAATGGTGGAATGAGTTTATAATGACTAACGATAATATCAATGATCAATTCCTTCAAAAAAAAGAAGATAATATCAATGATTAATAATAGGGAAATGAAACCTTAAAATATAGTAATGTAGATACCTGCTTTATCTTGTCTCCCGGAGCTAAATTTACGATGTACTCATTTTGGTTTGCTTTTTGTTGTTTAAGGATCATATTCATTGAACTGATACTTTAATTGATTTTATTTATAAAATTAAAATATGGGTCTAGCTTTTGAAAAAAGAAAGCATATTTAGAAACTTCAATAATGTGTATGGGACTGAAGTGGATCCCCCATTTCCTATTCTTTAAATATTTTCCCATAATCTCATAGTGTAAAAGTATAAACACGATAATGTGGTACTGAGTGGGGCTTAGATATCATCTAATATACCTAAAAAAAAAATATCATCTAATCTAATATACTCAAATTTTATTAATTATGAGATAAAATTGAAAAAAGATGGTGCAGGTCTATCCTCAAACTCTAAAGGTTTGATAAAAAAAAGACGTTTTGGTGATAGAGCTTGATAAAGTAATAAGTACATAATTTTTTATTAAAATTTTACCTCATTTAATTGTTTAAATAATGTTTAAAGATATTTGTCAACATTTTCTTTAATTTATATTTATTGTTTTTTCTATTATGAGTGTCTTTCCACGTATATACTATGTTACTAATCCATTCTAACACCCAAAAAAATGTTACTAATCCGTTCATTAGATTTTCCTCGACAACAAAAACCCCATTTATTGGGTGTGTGTTTCTTTCTTAGCGCGTTGACGAGTAAGCTAAACTCACACCAACAATATAGATAAAAAAAAAAATGATCATGTTAACTAGTGTCTCAAGACATTAGTTAAGAAAGTTAAAAATAGATTTATTTTTTATTAAAAACAATAGCTTTTTAACTTTTATAAAGTGAAACGTTTCACTTTTCATCACTTCCCATTAGTTTCATTAACTACCACCTGGTAACACTAGTTAACCATATAATATTGACACAATACTTTGTTATTTGTTATTTCTTCTGCGGATCTCAAGTTTTTTAACATAAAATTTACAAAGTTTGATGTCTATCAATTTAAGTAGCGTAACCACCAATTCGATGAGCGATCTAATATCTTAGTATCTTAACATAATTGATCAGTAATTCGAGTTTTATAATACTAGCTAGCAATTTTCATTTTGTGTAAATACTAAAGTTGAAAGCATAAATAGTTATTCTTCTCTAAAGAGACATTTTCTTTCTCATGGAATGCCGATTGTGTTATCTTCAATGTCTGATACTAGTTCAAAACCAGGAAACTGCATATTAAGATCCCTGCAATTTCCAAAAGCAAGTGTTACTTATAACCACAAATATGACGAAGCTTAATTAGATATTTTTTATCCACTTCTAATATTCAAACAAAACCGTATTGATGATATATATTATGTGGTTGTAGGAATTGACGGCGAGATTGTCATAATAATGGCGAGTTATCTCAATTTCAAAACAAAATTATTCTTTAAAATTTCAACAAAATTATTATGTCACTGTGGTTTCGGAAGTTTGATCTAGGTTCAACTCAAAATTTTAATTATGATATAGAGCTTAGACCACATGCCACATGTCGGTATTGAGTTCATAATATAGGTTTGCGTTAGACTCTAAAGTTTAGAAGATGTTTGTTTTGAGTCATGAAAAAATACTAGGTATATTTTTTCCAAGAATATAACGAAGAGAATTTTATCCTAGGTATATTTAAAAAAAGTGTTTGACATACATTTTTAATATTCTTAAGAAATTTCATAGGAAACCACTTTCGCATCATCTTCCATTTGATTTGATGATTGTAAGAACCTTTGAGAAGCGTTTGGGTTGTGGAAGCATGATCCATGCATCCTGATATCTTGCATTTGCTATTGTGGACTCCAGTCTGACAGAAACATATACTTCTAGTCAAGTTTAGATTGCCGAGAGCATTGGATCCTCAATTGATTTAGACACATGGTAAAGTTTTAGGCTATTTTGCCTTGCTGACATTGATGCCATATGAACATTGCATAATGAAGTTATGATGGAAAACCTTCTGCTTTACATTTGGTAGAATGTGAGAACCTTCATTCAATTTTAATATTTGAATTAGATAATATTTTACCTCAAAATCAATTGAAACCAGGAAATATAAGAATGACTTGGTGGTTGAGTGGAAAAGTTAAGTGAAGTCATAAGAAGTTAAGAAGTGAGTGGTTGAGTGAGAGATTTCATCTCCACTTCAAATACAAAAGATTACTAACAGAACCTATCAACAAAGACTCCTAAAAGGAAATGCATGAAAGGAAAAATGGATATTACTTCAGATATGGAATTGTCATATTCCTCAGTAAGGATGGATTTTGAGCAACAAAACTTTCCCATTCCTCTTGATCAATCAGTCCATCTCCTTTTAAATCAGCTTCTTGAAAGGCCTGTGCCATTATAGAGGAGTTAGTAGATATTAAACCAGAAAATCCCAACAGCTAGATTCTGCAATTTTCAAGCTGAAAATATATAGTTAATTCTTGGAGAGGGGAAGAAAAAATGAAAGATAAATAAAAAGTTACCTTATCAATTATGACCTCAATTATATCATGAGAAAGAACCAAATCAGATTCTCTTAGGAGTGCCAGTATCATCTCTCTTACCTGCCATCACACAAGTAACTTAGACAAAGTCTTCACCATCAAGAAAGTAGTTAAAATCAAAGTCTTGTGATAGATTAAATTATAAATAATATAAAAACTTATATTAAAGTTATTTAATAAAGCCGGTCCAAAGAGTCCAAGTTGTAAAGATACCTAGTGGATTCACTAGAGCGTCAAAGACTCTGATTTAGAATTTTATTCCCTCAACCCTTTCTAAACAACCGAATCAATGCGGGTTCACCGGGATGCACCGTCCAGAGGCAAAAAAAAAATTTTTTGTCTGAAGTGGTGAATTTGAAGGATCCGGTTTTTTAGAAAGAGCTAAGGAGAACTAGCTTTTGCTCAAATTACATGAGTTTCAAGATAATAATAAAGAAATTAGTATGGAGTTTTGGACCGATCTTTAAGAATACTAAATTCATTTAACAAAGAGAGAAACAAAACATAAAAACCTCATTGTTATACCTCATCTCTTTCAATAAAGCCTCTTTGCCATATATCATAGAGTCGAAATGCAACTGTCACAAAAGAGCAAGATTATCAAGATTTTAATACAAATTAATTTATAAGACATTAATGTAAACACACACTCTCTTAAAGATGAACTCTTACAAGCTGCCTTTTGTGGTTGAGGCGCTGCTGGATGGAAAACGCTTAAAGCTTTAACAAACTCTCCAAAATCTATCATACCATCATTTTTTGAGTCAAATATATTGAACACCTGCTTACAAATTTAGTCAAAGCAGTGTATTATATAATATAACAATAGTTTAACATAATGTACTTAAATCAATATATACAATGCTGACCCTGTCGCCAAAGAGGTTCTGTTTCTTGCTGCTTCCAAATAAGCCAAGCTGAAACTCTTCCTGCATATGTTAAATATTAATTAGCTACACTGTTAAATCCTTGCACGATTTTAATTATGGTATCAGCCTCAACTTTATAGAGCTTACTTTGCTAATTAGCCCATCATTGACCATAGAGCTGCTTAATTTCATGAAAAGATCATATAATGCTTCAATTTCAGAAACATTAACTGGAAGAATATGATGTTTACAAACAAAAAACAATTGATTAATTCAATACTTCACAACTACAATATTGGCACATCAATGAAACACCATAATACAAACTCTAGAATATGATTGGAAAGAAATAAAAAGCTTACAATAAGTTTGTTCAGCAAGAATTGCTGGATCTTCATGCCGAAATCGCGGTTTGGTGCAAGCACACCCCATCAAAAAGACTTGTTTATGTTTCCCAGACTTTGGGGATGAATTAACCGTATATATACGTGCACTTGCGATTTGACTAGAAGAACTTATGCCATATAGAGCTGGTGTAGCAGTATCCACACAAGTTGGTTTGATGCTCATTTGTATCCACCACTTTGAGCTGGAATATGTTCCATGCACATGGAGTGATCAACTTTTTCCAAGCCTAGGACTGTTGATGTTGAAACATCCACTTTTTTCTGTTGCCACTTCGTTCCAAATTTTATGTTCCGATAAATAAAATCATTCTAAGTTGATGCAAATAAATCTATGCTTGTTGGTCTAAAATCACTCTACAATTTCCAAACAAATTTTTTTATATTTATTTATGTAGTTTCTTTGATCATTCATTGGCATTTCAACTTTTCTTAACTGGGTTCAGTACATATATATCATGCATACAATTAAGTGAATCCATTAATGTTAGGTAGGCAAAGGCAACTTATAATTGCCTAAGCAAGCGTACATATTGAAGTGGTTGATTTTGCTTTCAACACATTATATACAATTACAATGCATTCTATTCTATAGCTGCAAATTTTAATCCTTCTAGTGCATTGATCTTCAATTGTTTGTTGCTAATCTTCCACCTCGGTGTGCAAAACAAAGCTGGGAAACGCCATAGTTATATCCCTGACAGGCACAACATTAATTTGAGTTTTGATTATGTAAATATAATTTAACAGTAAAAGATTAGAATGGAGAAAATCACGTATTCCAAATATAATAATAACTATGAAATAGAAAATCCTTCGCCACTTGTGAACTTATGAGTTGATCAATTTAGTCTCTGAAATTATGCTAATCTCATGTGGTCCAAAAATCTCAATGTAAGAATCATGTCTTTGAAATTAGCCAACTTACAATTTCATGATTAAATCGCTGATTTACTCAAAAGAAAAGTAATGAAATGCACATTATATAAAGATTAAGTTTGATTGATTAGAGAGGAAACCTACTTTAGATATGGCAGAGTCATGATCTTAAGAAGAGAAGGATTATTTGCTGCATACTCTTTCCACTCTTCCATATCAATCTTCCCATCTCCTTTTGAGTCAACCTCCTCCATTGTCTAAAAAAGATCAGGCCAAGAAGTATAGGAGATAAGAATTAAATTGAGGAAACTACAGAAATTGAAGGAAGATAAACGTATGGTTTCATAAGATTAAGAACCTTTTCCACAATGGATTCAACAATATCGTCTGAAACTGTAACTTCTGATTCGGTCAAAGTAGCCAATACCATCTCCTTCAACTTCAGTGTGCCATTATGTACAAAACAGGTTCATAAGACACTCAAAAAGTTAGAATGAAATGCATAAATGTAACTATAGTCTATAACTACTAAAGTTACATGAGAAGAAGCATTCACACAAAAAATAACTACTTCCGCTGTCCTTAAATATAAGGACATTTTGAGATTTTGATGTCACTTTTTATAGGAACGTTTTCAAATTTTCAACCGCGTTATTTATTTATTTACTAACATATGACATATCCGTAATTATGTCAATCTTTATCAGAAACATATAATAAATACTACGATGAAGACATAAACTGATTCTGTGCAGGCTTGGCTTTGGGGGTAGCATTGGCAGAATCCAAGTGATTTTAACGAAAACTACGCTTTAAAGTTTCACCAAAATCAACGTGAGTTTGCCAAATTGTCAACAAATTTAATTCTACTGCCATGTGATTTTGTCAAACCTAAAGTGAAAATGATGAACAATGGAAAGGTTAAAGGACACTCACCTCACTATGCTCAATGTATCCGGTCTTCCCAAGGTCAAACAGTTTAAATGCAACTGTAAGAACAAAAAAAATGACACTGTCAAGCTCTCATAGAAATGACTGAATGTTTGACTTTTCTGTTACACAATTAATTCCATACATTCAATTTTCTTCTCTTCAGATGTCTTCGGATGAAAAATGCTTAGTGAGCGAACAAATTCTCCAAATTCAATTACTCCGTTACGCTTAATATCAAACATATCAAATACCTGCATTCAGTTTTCTTAGCTTGCAACATCATATCATGTATAGTAAAATGATTATGTT
>Ga0228710_1004137_pt1 | contig 22911 bp, 15 predicted proteins | sample MedpolnodulmetaG_FD_177995 | JGI IMG/M metagenome (GOLD analysis project Ga0228710, IMG submission 177995) | Root nodule microbial communities from Medicago polymorpha collected in Santa Monica, California, United States - pink nodules | ecosystem: Host-associated > Plants > Roots > Nodule...
CCATGAAAAACATAACAAAGAAGCAACCATATGCTTAATTAATTTTCATCCCCCATGGTGTAGCTAATGTTGTTTATGCTAATTAACCAATAATTCTATTTCCTTCATCTAAACACTAAATTTGAGAGGACCCACATGGGGGTTAGATTATTTTGTCACAAAAGTTTTGATTTGCAGCAAGAATCTTTGACGGAATTTGGTGGGTTAAGATGACAGGAAAGAGAAAATGCAGGATTGTGTGTGGAAATTTGTTGATACTCTCGTTTTTAATATCGACAAATCTGAACCGCTCTTTAAATCACACGGTACTTTTTAGATGCTCCACCGATGAGGGACTTAATTGAACCCTCACCTTAGAATCCACCTAAATTGAATCCTTTAGTTCCCTCGAAAAAAAATCCTTTTTGTTAGACTTTTTTTCGGTAAAAAACTTTTTTTTTATTTTTAAGAATGTGCATTTTGAATTAACGAGAGAATTAAAATCATTTGGATTTAACGCGATATTTCAAGATCAATAAAGGTGCAAAGAGATGTCATTAATTAAAGAAAATTACTCTAGACAACACGCAAGATGGATTATTTTGAATCACGTTTTATTTATTTATTTTTCGGTAAGCGAATCACATTTAACGAGTAAGGCTTATATTATCCTTTGATGAATTGAGGGTAATTTACCTCTAATGATAAGTATGATTCGGTTTTGGAACAAAGAATATGGAGATCGCATGTTGAACAAAGAAGACGAAGAAGTTTGATGTTCTTAAAATGAAAATGATAATTGATTGTTAGAAGAAGAAAAAAAAAACCAAAATAATGAGGCCTATATTATCCCTTGATGAATTGGAGGTAATTCACCTCTAATAACAAGCATATGTAGAAGTTTGATGTCCAAGAGATGAAAATGATATTTAATTGTAAGAAAAAAGATGAAAAAAAGTATGTTTTTCTTTGATAGAGGTAAATTACCCTCAATTCATTAAGGGATAATGTAGAAAAAAAACCATCTTTCAAGATCACATAAATTATATGAGAAATTTTATAACATTTACAAATGAATATTGTACTTTGTCCATTCATAAATACATGTGGCAGTCAATTATTACACACATGTCAGTACACAACTTTGATAACTAATATCTTTAATCATTTATAATAAAAAATTATATAAATTTGATATTTTGAAAATATTCATTGAGACAAATCGAACAACATATGTTAACATTTGTATTTATATATTAATTAAAAAAATATGTTCAAAATAAGTTATATAAACATATACATCATCAAATTACGACATATATTTAGAAACCGAGTGGGTAAACTTCTCGGTGTGCCGGGGAAATTGGCAGGTAGATGGAAGTTTTGAGAGTGTTAAACGAGATTAAAACTCAAATGTCATCATCATATTAACAAAAAATGAAGAAAATAATATTATAACGTGCTCTCTATATATTGAACAACTAACTATCAGCTTAACTCAGTTGATAGGGATATTGCATTTTATATGCAGTGGTCGGGGTTCGAACCTCGGACACTCCACTTCTCCACAATTAAATTGTTTGAGTTCTAACCACTTAACTACTTGAAAGAGAGAAAAAACTATAATCTCTTAAGACTAGACAACTCTAACAAACTAACTAATTCCTAACTGAATTATATATATTTCGTAAGACCATTCTTGTGAAAATTTCCCCCACAACATTTTAGCAACTTCACTCAAAATTGACATGATAACTATTAAGATTAAAGAGCTTGTCGATAAAACTTGCCACCTGAATATCATTTAATCAAGAAATACTCAAATAAGTGAGCATGTCTTTTCAAATTCCACATGGTTGCTATAGAATGGCTATAGAATGAATTGATTATCATATCTTGTCTATTTTTTTGGCTCTTTTTAGAATGAATAAAGTGTCAATTACAAATTGTTTTGTTGGTGGCGATTATTAATGTCCTTGGTGCAATTTGATCAGTAGAAATCAATTATGATTGAACAATAAAAATACTTAATTCTCTCCCGCATATCCATCATCTAATCAAGAAAAATATATCTTGAATCCACAAACTCATAAACCTCCTTGTTCCACTTCTTTGAATCACTTTTGAGGACTCTTGATTTTTTTATGATAAATTCCATCCTTAGAAAAAATCATACTACAAAACATTATACCCCATAAAAAAATTGCTTTGTAATTAAGACTGCTCATGAGTTTCCACACACAAACTTTCCACAAAAAGAGGATGCTCTCAATTGGTCAACGAATGAAACTTCACCTTTGTAGACATGATTAACACCACCCATGCAAGCCATACTTTTGAGGATATGGCTACCAATTATTTTATTTTACAATGAGAAAAGAGGACAATAATAATGTACTCCAAAAATTTGGATTATTACATTACTTTCCTTAGCTTCGTTATTGCCATCTGGACCACTCAGTTGTGTCTTTTTTTTTTTTATGTTTGTGTCCATCATTTGAGTTATTTGTAGTTTTGAATAACTTCATCCACGTGCACACATGGAAGTATAAGTAAGATGAATAATTTCTTAATTAACTTGCAGATTTAATAACAATGATGCAGGAGTTTCTTCACTAGCAGAAGAAATTTCACCAGAAATATAATTTGATGGGAAAGAATAAAATTAACACATCTTCATGAAAGGTAAGATAGAAGACGGCAAAGAACAAAATCATGGGAGGGAGAAGCTATCGATCAATACCAAAAATAAAGGAAGGTGTGAACAAAAGCGGTTATTGAACATTTGATTTGAATTTTTCCATTTTAATTCACTTGTGTTGATGTGTCAAAAATATTGATTTTAATTGGTTGACGTTGTGAAGTATATGTACGCTGACGATCTATTGTAATTAATCTCGTTTGATAAATAAGCGCAATTTCTTCAACAAAAAAAAAACCAACAAGCGCAGTCAACAAAAAAAATATAAATTTCATGAATCTCATAAATCTTTTAGGACAATTATTCATTGTCTTATACTTTTATTATAATTTGTGTGATTATAGTCATATTTTGGCTTTATGTGTGACTTGATCGTATGTATATTTTTGAAGTCCTTATTGACACACCTTGTGTTATTAAGAGCATCCACAATGGAGACATCCATTTTTGGGTTCTTAAATAGGTCTCACGTGTATATATTACTCTTTTATAATTTTTTAATAGTAGTAGCTAATAAGCACTCAATCACTCCAACTCAGATCTCACACAAAGTTCTAAAATGAGACTCATTAATCAACTATCAATAATTTTATATCATTATATTTCAATTTTTTAATATTAAAAGAGTGTGGATCCCGCTTAAAAGTGGGAGTCTTAAGTAAGACCCTGAAAAAGATTCTCCCCATTGGGGGTACCTAATAGCTACCGGGTCTTAAATAGTTAAGACCCTCCCAATAGAGATGGTCTAAGGATACTTCATTGTTTGTAATATATCCCATTTCGGCTTGTTAAAAAAAAGTTTAAAATATTAGCCATTAGATTATATCCATGACTCTAGTCACTTTTTTTTTTGAGCAAAGTCATTTTGTATGTTTAAGATATACTCCCTTCATTTCTAAATATAAGCAAAATTTATTTTTTAGGTTCATTCATTTAATGATGTTAGTGGTCCATATTATGAATCACATACATCATTATATGAACCTAAAAAGTAAATTTTGCTTATATTTAAAAACGGAGGGAGTAATTGGATAAGATAAGTTGGAAATTGTAATAAAGGGGACAAATTAAATGCCTAGGGTAATTTTTTTTGCAGAATGTCTTGAGATTATATGATATTTTTATGATTGATGAGAGTAAATATAAATTTGAAGAGCAAATGAAAAAGAACATATTTGAGATTTTTTCTTATAAAATTTAATAACTTATACTAAAAATCATTAAGAGAAAAATGATTTGAATCAGTCCCAATCATAGTCCACCTAGTATAATAAGACATGGGTGCTCTAGTCAAAGTGTCAAAGCCACACGCTCGATTATCCCATGACATACCTTAATCCACGACCATTGATGACAATGGCCACCAACATTAAAATATATACATGTTCTGTTAAGAATGAGATGCATGTTTTTGTACAATCTTTCAACAAAAATTGCACTACTATTCCTATGACTACAGCTGGACCAATAACAACACAAATACTTGATTTAAATCCCCAAATTACCCTCAATGATACCGTCAATCATTCTACTTATGGCTTCACATGACATGTGTCGATATCTAATCTTATCATCTAAAGAACGATGATGTCACAGCCGCCATAGAGACTCTGGACCAAGATTTACCATAAACGACAAAAGTGGAAGTTGCTGGTGACAAAAATTACATCAATCACACAGTAAAAAAGGTAGCATTGCGCCATTGCTCGTGAAAAATTATAACCATGGATAGTCAATGTATATTGCTCAAGTGTCTTTTCCTAACAAAAACTTGAGCAGAAAAAAATCTTGTTTTCAAATTTAACTTTCAAAACAAACCCCAAAACTCAAACTCACACACCTACTCCTAAATTTTCACCTAGTTCTTTTATTCAATCTACTAATATATGAACCATTTAAACACTCAATTAAAGAGATCACAATTGTGAATGCTCAAACCTCATCACGATTCACTTAAGTGCTCGATTGCTTCCACATCAAAACAACTCCAAACATATTGTTACCAAAAAGTTTGGATTTTTTAGCTTTAGAGAATCACTGTATATTTGTGTTGGAACGCGAGAAAAAGGTGTGGAACATGTTTCCAAACACACGCTTAAAAAACTTAATCCTTAACCTAATCTCAATTAGATAAGAAAATTGGATAATTTACCGTGCCCTGCTGGGATCATTAAACAATAGTCAAATTGAAAAATATTTGTATATTAAAATGTGAAGCTTAAAGTATGAAACGTAAGTCTAATTATATTATTTTTGCAAAACTAATCTAAATATCTTTTTCTCACCATGGATTGGGTTTGTCATTCATCATCCGTTTTCACATTGCTTCTATCTCCTACCTTCTTTAAAATGGACCCCACTTTTGGACAAAATCATGGTTCTTGGAACTGATCTAAATTTTTTGTCATTCATACCCCCTAGCCCCCTTGGCCTAATCTCTTCCCACATGACGACAAAAATTCCACAACCATAAAATCCCTTCCTTTCTCCCAATCCCAAAAATTTCAATCCTCTCTCATTCTTTTCATTTTGTGTATGCTTCACACCAAGTTTGGTTTTTTTGTCTCTCTTAACAAACACCTTCACCAAACACAACATTTTTCTAATACCACATGGGAACCCCACAGACCAATTTGCCACCAGGTTTTAGGTTCCACCCTACTGATGCAGAACTCATTCTTCACTACCTTAGGAAAAAAATTGCCTCCATTCCCTTGCCTGTTTCCATCATTGCTGAAGTTGATATTTATAAGTTGGATCCTTGGGATTTACCAGGTTTGTATTCTATAAATTTAAATATAAATTTAAAGGTACATATATTTGATCCAAAATATATGTATGTACTTTTTTATATTACTTTTTTTTTAAAAAAATTAATAATGTGTGATGTGGAAGGTTAATTTACTTTTGGTTTGTTGTGGTTTCTTTATTTTCAGCTAAGGCTTCATTTGGTGAGAAAGAATGGTACTTTTTTAGTCCTAGAGATAGAAAGTACCCTAATGGTGCAAGGCCAAACAGGGCAGCTGCTTCAGGGTATTGGAAAGCCACTGGCACTGATAAGACCATAGTGGCATCATTGCCATGTGGAGGAGGAAGATCACAAGAGAACATTATTGGTGTCAAAAAGGCTCTTGTTTTTTACAAAGGAAAACCACCAAAGGGTATCAAGACTAATTGGATCATGCATGAATATCGTCTTGTTGACAACAATAAACCTATTAAGCTCAAAGATTCTTCCATGAGGGTGAGTTTAGATTGCGGTCGCGTCATTAATATTGTAAATAGTCGCAATTAAATGTGACTAAGGCAATATCAACCATAGTCTCGCCAGAGTCGAACAAAGACATCAAAAATATAAACTCTGATGTCGTTGTTCGACTGTGGTCATGTATTTTTTTAGATGTATGTTAGACTAATGTTATTCTTGGAATTATTGTGTTTGTGCAGTTGGATGATTGGGTGCTATGCCGAATTTACAAGAAATCAAAATGTGCACTAACTTCAACAGAATCATCAGAAACTATGGTAGGTGAAGTAGAACATGCAGAAGAGACACAATTCCAAGAAACCTTTTTTCCAATCACCAAAAACACAACTTCACCTCTTCAAAACACACTCATGTCTCAAAAATCAGTGTCCTTTTCCAACCTATTAGATGCTATGGACTACTCCATGTTAAGCAGCTTCTTATCTGAAAATTCCAACAACCCATCAGGAATTGGAACAAGTTCAGGTTTCAACACTGAAAATTTTAACCAACAACAATCTTCTCAAATCAACACTAGCAACAATTACATGTCTCAGAAGAATCCTCAATCCAACACTTTAAAGCACCAGCTTTCAAACATAGATGAGGACATGTTATACCCATCAAAGAAATACTTGAGTTCCTCTTGCAATTTCCCTAACATCAATTCACAGTATGAAAACTACCTTATGAAGCAATCTTTGATGAATCAACAATTGCTTTTAGGTCCTCATCATCAATATCAAGGCTAATCCAAACTACCACAAAAATTAAGTGGTACCAAAAAAAATGATTATGAAATAGAAATAGTTAAGTAAGATTTCTAGAAGTTGGACCTACAAAATTACACCAATGTCATCATTAAGTAAGGATTGCTAATTTAATAGTAGTACACAAAATATAGTGTGTTCTTTTTTGTTCATTTTAATTTTTTTCTAGGAATTGAAGGAGGGGTTAGGACCTATTTTGTATGGAGTCAAAAGATTCCTTAGTTGAAGACTGAATAAATTGTGAAAAGAAATTATCAAAGTTTTATGACCTATAAGAAATAGTAGTGTACAAAATGTTAATTTGTTTGTGTGTTGTTGGGGTTGGCAAGTTAGCTTTATGATATATACTCTGTAGATAAGTATTGTACTGATTGTGATGATATTTTTCATTCTTTTCATGGAAAAGCAAGCTACAAAATTTTCTTTTGGATTGTAACTATTCGCCACTTCAGTATACTTAACAGTGCACCTTTATCTTTATTGTTTTTTATGTGGATCCAACTAAGAATTTACTATACAAGGATCTTTGACTTAGTGTAAATTTCTTAAATGAGATAGAAAATGAAGGAAAATTTAAGATTATAAAATTAAGATTGAATTGTGGATCCGCCACAAGAATAAAATATTTTTGATAAATATTTAGAATTAGTTCATCCAAAAACCTAGAGGAGCAAAATTAGCTCTCACATCAATGCAAAGATTGAAAATCAAAAACTCATGTATTAACCAAATGAAAAATAATTCTAACAAAATTGTTATTTATTCATACAACAATAAGAAAAAAAGGTTCAACAAGGAATTAAAAAAACAATGAGCAATATACAACTCCAAAATAAAACAATCTAAATTTTTAACTAAACATTAATACAAAACTAACAGGAATATTAAAAGGATATTTGACTTCAAATTTAGTGTGGATAAATCAAGTTGTCCCTGTCATTTTTGGCCGTTGTTGTTATTCACATGCTTTGAACCATTACATACAATATTGAAGCAATGTAAATCGAGCCTATAAACAAATTTATTCAATTATAATTTTATGTCAGCTTCGTACAATTTTTTCACTATTTTATCTTATCTTCCAAATGCCAAGTCCAACTTATTTGTGTTACATTTACACTAGAGTGTATAATAGCAAAGTCGAACTTTGCTACATGTCACATACGCTCGTATGAATGCATACACGCCGAACAAAAATGCCAACTTGACACAGAAAATAAGATTAATTCTTCTTTTTCTACCAAAAACAGTGTATGCATTCGCAGTATTAATCGGTTGTAAGGATTTATAACTAACCAGATTTCATCATTTTTATATTAATATTGATATTTTAGCAAATAATATTATGGTATATCTAAATAGTGAGATGTGATTTTATTATACACTACGTACAAGTTAAACTTTAACTGAAAAGGAAAAAAATTAGAAATTGAAAAGCTAAAATCACACTTTTAGCAAATGGGCAAATAGCTCATTTCTTTAAGAGAATGCTAGAATAGAATCTAGATATTCAAGATCATAAACTCATTGAAGTTGCAACGGGATTACTTTGTTTTCTTCTAATAATGAGATTACTTTCATAAGCTTGTGCGATGTATGCCTAGAAAATAGTGGACACTTATATTATTGAGATTTTAATATTTAATTACTAGCACGTATGATGAGAAAATTGTTTAATTTAATTTAACTAGGATAACATCATCCACTCGATTTTGTACTTTGGAATCATTATAATGTTCCATGAGAATGATCCTTATCTCTATAACTGCTTCTCACGTGCTCTTGATTAATTATTCTTAGTTGTTAGAGTGGATTTTGACTCTTTATTAAAAACATTGATCGAATAAGGACTAAGAACACAATGTGATTGCTAGCATGTGGTCACCAAACTCCAATTATTTTAATCCGCTTTATAATCTCTTCAACATCCTTAACGCATGCAAATTTTCGTTAATAAAGTAACCTCCTAAATCCAAAAATATGCAATTATTCTTATTGCACTTGCAAGGAAAAAATTAATAAACAAAAGACGAAAAGTTAGCACATAATACTTAAAAAACGAAAAAGTAGTTGCGAACGTAATTAACAAACGTGTGTAACGTAACTCATCAATCATGTGTGTGTGAGAAGACTAGTAGATAAGGTGGTTGAAGACTTCAAGTGTCCTATGTATGGAGTGGCAGCTTCATGTAGAAGGATGGTTTATAAATTATATATAAGTTGGGGAGCAAGTATGAGACATTTGTTCTTGTTGTGAATTAGGGGAATGATGGTGTATGTAATTGGGGATTTTGATTATACTTGGGAATGATGGTATATGTAATTGGTGAGATTGATAAAATAAAATAAAAGTTGTTGTTTCAGAAAGAAAAAATATAGTTTATTAAATTAAACTATCTATCTCATAATTTTTATTTTTAAAATTTGAAGAGGAGAAAAAATTTATTAATTAAAATGACACTAATAATTATTTTACAACCAATTATTTTACCATTGTACTTAAAGGAATTTGAACTTGGTATCTTGAGAGCTAACTAGCTTATGATATACACATAAGTTTTTTTTTTATCAGTCCTCAATGATTTGGACGTTTAGATTGATTGATCTTTAAATTATACAAATTTCTATGTGCTTAAATGTTAATAATTTATAATTGCACCCTGCCTAAATTATAATTGAAAGATAACCTGGTTTTGTTTTGAAAACAACGATGACACCCTCAAATTCAATATACTTGGATTTGATTATGTTTAGTAGGTTTGGTCTCTGTCATTCTATTCAAACCCTTATCGGGCCGGGTCTCAAACTTGAATACAAAAAATATGTCATTTTTTTATCTCGTAATTATTTTAAAATGTTTTTACAGCAATTAATTTAAAATTGTATTCCCAACAGTTATTTATTTGTTCCTAAATTCTCTCTTCTTTTTTTTGTACAAGCTTCAAAAAAATTATAATATTTTGTTGTTTTGATCTAAATTCATCATCCATGGATGCATATTGTTGCAAAGCATGCTCAAACATTTCTTCCATCAATTAGCTCACAAAAAATAGTTCATCTTACGCATTCCCGCGCACGAGGATATAATATCCACTATAAGAAATCCTTCAAATTGCATCAAGGCTTTGCGGTTGACCAAGCAAGAATATTGCTCCTCGAGAAAGTCTTGGTTGGGCACATACTCAACACTTCAATTCTTCAATTTTAGACACATACTCACATAAAACTAACAAAATTAAATAAAAAGTATTTACTCACATCAGTTGATATATTATAATTTTATTTTTCTTTAATCTTTTTTTGGTTTTGTGTGTGCCTAAAGTTGAAGTGTTGGGTATGTACCCAACCAAAACTTTCTATTGCTCCTCTTCCTCCACTTTAACGAAGTAAGAATGTTGTGTTTTGTCTTTACTCTTATTTCTCTCTACTAGTCAACATTACATGTCGTTAACTGTCTACTATGTAAGATCATCTTCTTCCACTTTAACCAAGTAAGAATATAGTGATTTGTCTTCCCTCTCATCTTCCTCCACTTTAACAAAGTAAGAATATTGTTAAACGTTGGTAAGTTTGTCTCCTCTATTCGTTTCCTTCGTAAGTCAACATGATGTGGTCGTTGTCTGTCTATGTGACACTGTCATATGGCATGACATATAATCTCAAGTCATAGGAGGGTAATTGCCTCTCTTTTTTAAATAAAAATAAAAAAATTGGATTTTTTAACAGTGACATTCGCACCTATGAGCAAACACCCCTCCCATCTCTCAAATTTTATGTGCAAAATGCCTCTTGAAATTGATTATAATCAAGCAAGCTGGTCCTTTTGACAAATTTCCAAGATAATCTTTCAAATGAGGAATGAAACAACAACCAAATTCCTAACATTTTATGAGCCTTAGTTTGAGAAAAGGCCCCCCCTTATCTAATACATCATAATTTTGTTTATAAGCAATCAATGAGACATGCATTAATTTTCAAGGTCGCCCATTGGCAGGAGCATCCAACTTTATGGAGTTAGGCCTCCAATTTACGGGGGCCTCAAATATTCGTAGGAACATGAGTATAACTGTTGGGGTGTAGGAAAAAATTTCGGAGAATTTCTTTTCCCACCCTTGTGAGCCGGTTCAGATTATGAAATATGAAATTTTATAGGATGTTGTAGAGTGTTTTTATAGTGTTCGAATTATATAATCTGAAATGTTGTAAAGTGTGCGAGAAGTCAGAAGAGTGAAAAAATAAATTCTCAAATTTTATTTTGTTATATGGTAGGTAAAGTCAAACACATATTATCTGATATAAAAAGTAAACTGACAAGATACGATCAACCCATCCCGCACACATCCACTAACAAAAAATCAGCAAAATAAATTGAAATCTAAATAACATTTATTGTTAATTTGTGATTTTAATCGCCAACTAAAGGCTTACAATTTTTAATTTATAATTGCTCAAATGACCTTGATTTTTTTTATTAGAGGTCCATTTTTAATATTAGAGCAGGGTTTTCAATCTGATCGAGAAGACCCTACTAATTGTGGCAATTGAGTTTTAGCGTTTTTAAGTTTTGATTTACGTATTGGCTGGGTTGGGGGGTGTGAAGAGAAGTGCATATGAGTTGTCAAAAAAGGGTGGTGTTGTTAAGCTTAACTCTAAGTCTATTAGATGTTTAGGCACTCTTCCAGGGATTTGATATATATACCTCTTATAAAACAAGTCTTATGACACACACCCCATCCCTATAATTTTTTTGGGTCCACTACAGGACTGACCCTTGGTTGCCGCACCCACTGCCTATGTCCAGTATCGGGCCTGTGATACAATAATGATTTATGCTCTTCCTCCAACACATTTTTCTCGCTCCCATCACGATTTCCAAATATACTCATGCGTGAGTTAAGTCACGCGGTGTGACTCGTGACTTAACTCACGCATGTTATAAGCAATGCTTGACTTAAGTCACACACCACTGGTCTGTGCGCGAGTTAACTCACGCACGTTGGCCGGTGGTCAGAGCTGAAGAACAAACGTATTTCTCACTTTGGTCAGGTTTTCAACATTCAATGTACACGTTTTTAACCCATTATACACGTTTTTTTACCACATTAATGATGTTTTTAACCTATACTATCATTTCCACCTATAAATACCCCTCCATACTTCCCTAATTCCTCACGCCATATCACTTTCTCCCCCTCTCACTCTCACTCTCTTTCTCTTCTTCTTTTTTGCTTCTATAGTCTCTAGGCTCTTTATACCCCTTTAGGTATATAATAGTAGCTCTTGAGGGAAATAGTGGTCGGTCGAGTTGGGGAAAAAGACATCATCCCTTGAGGTAAAATTAGGTTTGCTTCCTTTTACTCCCAAAATCTTTTTACCATTGGCAAAAAGAATCGTCATGGGGGTATACAAGGAACCAAATTTAAATTTACCTCAAGGGATCTTGATGTCTTTTTTCCCAACAGGACTAATCACTATTTTCCCCAAGAGCTATTGTTGTATATCGAAGAGGGTAAAAATAACTTTTTACCCCAAGAGGGTAAAAAGATAATAAGAAGATTAGTGAATTCAAATAAATTATTGTAATGTTTGAATGATATTAATAAAACGAGAGTTGTATTTATTAATTTTTTTTATTTGTAATTATATTTTGCATTTATTTTATGTTTATGATTATGTATTGAATAAATAAAATCGAATTTATTTTCTAATTTCGAATTTATTTTAAGTGCATAAATAAATTAGAATTTATTTTTTAATTTCGAATTTATTTTAAATGCATAAATAAATTAGGATATTGCAAATAAGTAATTTAGAATAAAGTGAACAAATAATTTAGAAAATAAAAAATTTAGAATAAAGTGAAGAAATAATTCAGAATAAAGTAAATAAAATATTTTAGAATAAAGTAAATAAAATAATTTGAAAATAGTAAATAAATTATAAAAAAAACCACTATTGAAGGTGAGAAAAACACAAGAAGGGGGATTGAATTGTGTTTGCTTTTTCTTCGTTTTCTCCTACTGAAGTCACTAATCAGAAGCAGATAGAGTTCAGCTTCTGAAGTGATAATCAGAATCTAAATGCAGCGGATAAAGCAGAGAGAGAGAAGAAAGACACAAAGCAATTATACAGGTCTCCCTTGCACTTCCAAGGAGAGTTCACTAGAAATGTAATATCTAATTATAATTGCTCACTGCTACAACTAGCAAGAGACTTCAAATTACTCAAGCACAACTGCAAGAGATTTCCTATGCTCCTGAACTAAATCAAGAGACTTCCTATGCTCAAGCACACAAGCAAGAGATTTCCTATGCTCCTGAACTAAATCAAGAGACTTCTTATGCTCAAGCACACAAGCAAGAGACTTCTATTCAAACAGAATTAGAAAGAAATTTGTTTGAGGTTGAACACTTGATATACAATCAGTGGTGTTCACAATGCAAATCAGATACAGACTCTTAAGACTCTAGAATTTCTAAGATATGAACTTTGATAAGAAATTCTAAGTGAACTTTTGATGCAGAACAATTTCAACAGAGGTTTGGCACTTGTAAATTGTTGTATGAGTCTTGCATATGTGTGTATTACCAAACAACATGTCTTCACTCCTTTATATATAGGTGTGAAAGATACGTTGGAAATTGTCAGCACATCAATAAGAGTCGTTTGAAGCTTGATCAAATCACCAATGATCTTTTGCCTGATTTGGTTATTGTCTTATGAAGGATCAATTTCAAATTCATTCCAAGTTTGGAGGAACACTGTTGCAGGCATAGTTGTTTTTCTTGTCCTGTTGCAGACACAAATCGGAGTAGTGGAGATAGTGGTTGTACACTTCGTACAATTGTCCTTTGTCAACTCTCTCCAACGAAAAAGCATCCAATGCCTTCAAATCCATTTGAATTAGCCGTTGCTTCGTTCTTTCAGTCTTCTGCAATGCTATGTGAGATTAAATCATTTGAACAACTTTTGAAGCTTTAATTCTCTCAGCTTTTGATGATCTTCAGCTCCTGATGATCTTCAGATCTTCTGATGAAAACTGCTTCTGATGAGGTGCTTCTGATGACGTCAGCACTTCAGGAGCACTTTGTCTTCAGAACCTTTTTTCTTCAAATGCTTCAAGCTTCCTTCTTGTTGATTCAATTGCTTTCATTTGTTCTTCCAGAACCTATGCTTTAAAGAGACACTAAATTTTTGTTTATGGTCCTACATACTAGAACAAATATTAGCATATCCAATTGACAATTTTTAATACCTTGTTATCATCAAAACTCAAAGGGTAATGTTAAACACATTTTGTTCCAACAACTATGTGCCACTTAACTCACGCCATACAACTTAACTTGCGCATTATTTTACACTTGCGCTAGTTAACTAGCGCATGAGCATTTTGGGCATGGTTGTAGGACGCGAGCAAAATGTGTTGAGGGAAGAGCAGAAATATACAATAATAAGCATTAGAAAGTTAACTTTGAGGCAAGGAAATAATGAAACTGAAGGAAATTTCGAACAGTTTATTGTTTAGATTTACATTTTATGAACTCATTTTGTATATAGTTAGGGTGGAAATATACTAGACCGAGCTAGGTTTTGCAAGTCCTGGGCCTAGCATGTCAAAATTTTCAAGGTCTAAGTCTAGCATGTGGTTTGCCATATGCTTAATTTTTAGGTCTGAGTCTGGCCTTTTGAAAGTCTAATATAACATGTTAGCTTGTTTAAAAACTTATTTTGAAAGTACATCTTTCAATAAGTAATGTAATTTAAGTTTAAATATATCAGGGAACTAATAGATACTAGAAAACTAATAGATCAATGAGATTAAACGTCTTTTTAAATATTTAACATGAACTTTAGAGAATTTGACTATAAATTATATCATATTTCCATTCTAGTTTACAACAATACATTTAAATATGCGAAAAATTAATGTATACTTACAATCTTAAATTACTGAAAAAGGTTAACATATTTATAATTTAATTCGTAGTACAAAATACTATATAATAATATTGGTATAAAAAAATTATTTGTATTTACTTAAGCAAGCCGACTTGACAATCTTAAGAGGTATTTTTTATGGCTTGTGGCATAACCTTTTTAGCTAAATAGGCTTCTAAAAAAGCATTATCATTCTCTATTTAAGAAAAAAGTTGAACTAATTTGGCTTGTCGTAAGTTAGGTCATAAATCTCTATAGGCCGACTTGGCATATTCACATCCCTATATTTAGTATTTACATAAAAACTGCAAACTAAATTATGTGGTTAAGTCAAAAAATAGTTAAAATACATTCAATTTATGTTGATAAAGTTTGCGGTTTTTGTTTTTAATTGTATTGTTTGAATTTTATTTTTTTTGAAAGGGTATTGGTTTGAAAAAACTAAAAAATTAAGATTTTAAGTTTTTTTTTACTATTTATTCGATATTATTTTTTTTTTCTTCTTCTTTTTATGGAGACGTTACTTTTAGCTTTAGGTCGACGGAATATCGAAATCAAAGTGGATAAATTATGAAAAAAAACCTAAAGACAATCCACGTGTTAAAGCAGATATGAATCTACGCAGTGTTTGGCCCCACACCATATTCCTTGATTTCATCATCATCGATTTGTTGTACATAAAATCAAAACTAAGCATTCATCTTCTTCTCCCGAATCAGAAAAATGGATTTCCCTTTCAATCACAACACCTCCAACGTAACCCACACTCATCACAACAACCGTAGAGACGACGACAACGAACAACATTACCCACCACCTGGTCACAACAATTTCTCTTCCTTCAACCAACCACCCTTCTCCCCTAACCCATCATACCCACCACCACCACAACACCAACCACATCAGCCCGAAACCCAAGTCTTCCACACTGGACACGTGTCCCGTAATGACAATTTCAACAATTACCCACCACCACCTCACCAAGAAACTCAAGTGTTCCACACTGGACACGTGTCCCATCAGGACAATTTCACCACTTACCCTCATCAACCACCACCTCCTCAATCTCACCATCAACAACCCAGCTACGGCGTTGCGTACCCACCTGCACCACCATCCGTACCGGATCACACCTCTACTACTGTTCACCATGTTTCTCATGAAACCCATAACCCTCATTTTCCTTCTTCCAACGTTCACCATGTCAGTCACGAAGTTCTTCCCACCGCTCCTCCTCTCTCCTCCAACAGATCAACTTTCAAGATTGTTACCAAAGCTTCACCCAATTACTCTCTCACTATCCGTCGTGGCGAGGTTGTTCTCGCTCCCTCTGATCCCTCCGATCAGCATCAGGTGAATTCAGTTTCGAATTTTCTGGAATTATTTGTAGATTGTTATAGAGGGACTAAAATGGGTTTTAGGGTTTATTAGACTAGAGTGAGTTTTTAATTCTTGAGTGAAGATCCGTTTTTTTGTCTTTCACAATTTTCGCATTGGTCAATTTAGTCCTTGACATAAATAAAACCCAAATGTCGTGGACTACTTTGCGTGAACTAAATTGGCCCACAAAAATATTGTGAATGTTCAAATTGATTTTTTTATGTGTATGTTTTTGGCTTTGTGGCATTTGGTTTTTGTACTTGTGATTGATTTTTTGGTTTTGGTATTGAAGCATTGGTACAAGGATGTGAAGTGGAGCACCAAAGTGAAGGATAAAGATGGTTACCCTTCATTTGCTTTGGTCAACAAGGTCACTGGTGAGGCAATTAAGCATTCCATTGGTGCCTCCCATCCAGTAAGATATTAACTTTCCCAACTTCCTTTTTATTGAAGTTTGTATCTGAATTATTCTGTACTATCTATCAAATGTGCATTATTGGTTAATGCTTGCTGTGCTGATTCGTGATAATTGAATTAGAATTTTGGATATTTGAAAAATTAAGGTTTTTTAAAAATATCTCACGTTTGATGTATAAGCGACCGCAATCGACCCTGAAATATCAAGGTCTGTGACGTAAATGAAATCAGGATTTAAAACCTTGTGAAGTATATGAAAATTTCATCTTTAGAAGTGGCAGTTTGTTTAAATTATCGTAAAATTGGTCTTTTTGCAATTCATTTGCAGTTCATATGTTTCCCTACCTTTTTATCCCCAACATTTTGTAGGTGAAAACTGATAGAATTGGAATGTGATGTCTGTTAAAACTAGTGGCTGCTAATTTGAAATATTGGTGTTCAATTAATTTGGCAATTGTGTTAGCGTTTCTGTATGAAAATAAAATCGAACGGTGAAGTTTACCTATGAACCACCAACACGATGGCACTGTCACGTAAACTCCAGTAATAATTTAAGGGTGTGTTTGGATTGAGGGTTTAGGAGGGGAAGGGAGGGGAGGGTTTACTTTTCTTTTTAAAATTACGGTCTATATAACATGTTTTTCTAAAATAAATGAAGTGTGATTGAAGTATTATATGATCGTTTATCATGTTAATATGTTAACATTTTAAAAAACATTTCATAGTGACCGTAATTTAAAAATGAAAAGTGAACTTTCCCCTCCTAAACCCTCCATCCAAACACACCCTAAGAAAATTGAATGTAACCATATGTTTCTGTGTTGGACACTAGACACTCTTTCAATCTGAAGTGTTGATGCTACATAGAACTCTACCCTGTCCCATGGGGACCTTTTGTCAATAACTTAATTATGAGCTTCTTAGACCTTTATGCTTTTCAGACAGAGTTGCATGTGCTGTGTTGTTCTGCTGTCTGAGAATAACCATAGTGTTTGCATTGGGATAAGCACAGCCTGTTGGTTTTACACAACCTTTTACTGTATTTGTTTATCTATTTTCATTCCACCAAAATGTTAAGAAAGGTAAGCACAGCTTGTTAGTTTTACACAACCTTTTACTGTATCTGTTTGTCTATTTTCATTCCACCGAAATGTTAAGGATAAGCACAGTCTGTTGGTTTTACACAACCTTTTACTGTATTTGTTTTGTCTATTTTCATTCCACCAAAATGTTAAGAAAGAATGTTCAAACTTAAATGAATAATTAAGGTTAAAGTAAACCAGTTTTTAGGTCAATTCCTTATAGAGGACTTTCCTTGGTAAGTCATCTTTAACTATCATAATATTATAAGCTCTTGCTAGAAAACATGGCATACTCTGTCATTGGAATCAGACAAGACAACCTTCCCATCCTTCAACATTTTTATACCAAAAAAACAAGCATGACATTATCTCTCTCAAACTTTTATTATATAATAATATGGCAATGTGATCTTTTAATACTGTGCTTTGGATATGCTTATGGGTTCTGGCATTACATGATTCGGATGCATATCGTGTTATTAATGTGTTGGAAAAAAATAGCAATGGTATACGGCATCCCTGTTTCCCAAGCCTTCCTTTCCCTACTCTATCTTAATTTGTTGTTTACATCTGTATTTTCAACATTTTATGTAGGTACGGCTCGTACGTTACAATCCTGACTATCTTGATCAGTCAGTTCTGTGGACTGAGAGCAAGGACCAGGGTAGTGGCTACAGAGCTGTAAGGATGGTCAACAATATTCAACTTAACATGGATGCCTTTCATGGTGATAAAAATTCTGGAGGTGTACATGATGGCACTACTGTTGTCCTCTGGGACTGGAACAAAGGTGATAACCAACAGTGGAAGATATTGCCCTACTGTAAGTTTTCTATCCATAACATAAATCTAATTCCTGATAAAAATCTATTGTGGTTTATCCTTTCATAGACGCCTTCTGTTCACCTAATACTTTTAGAATTTTATAATCTAAAGAAAAAAATTTGTGAGAAATTTTGATGTATGCTGCCATGCTGTGTTTGTTTTCTAGTTAATTGTTATCTGAAGAATCTTAAATTGAAATTGTATTACTATTACCTGTCAAGTGGATGGTTCTGATTATTTATTGTGACATCTTCATTAGCTTCTCAATGATTCAAAATTTCCACTGTCTGCTCTGATGTTTAAGTTACTTTTGGTGCTACCTAATTTTACAAATAATAAATAGCTGTAAAAATTTACATCCTTTTCTTTTTCTGAGTATGACTCGACAATTTACAAATAGTTTTTCACGTTCAACTGATTCTACTTTCCGTTTATGATAAATGCAGGAGCCGCTGAAGGCACTGTCAATGGCTTTGAAGATTCATAATCTATATAAGTTGAGAGGACTACTGTCTCTTTTGTTGAGTGGTTTGTTTTTGTTAAATTTGCATGTGTTTTGTAAGGTATAAAAGGTTTGCAATGAAGTCATTGGTACCAAGCAACCAAATATAGATTTTCAATAGAACTGGCGTGTTGATTGCAAGTATAACAGTATTCGTTTTAGGTTGCTCTTTATATCCTAATGTGATTTGGTGTGAACCTTTATTACTTTTGAGGGTACAAACATCATGTGTAAAACAATGTATGCATCGTATGGTTTCAATGTTTCATTTTTCATACTATCATTTCCTGAATATTTTTGTGAATTTATAAACTGAAGCACATTCTTATTACATGCTGGATTGGTAACTTTTAAATACATTTACACAAATTAAATAGCACAGACAATTTAAATTAAACGCATATTTGGTGTCTCATACTGTCACCTTTTTATTTTTTATTTATTTTGGGAGAGGATCTCATACTGTCACATGTAGTTTTTATTTGGGAGAGGATCTCATAGTGTCACATGGAGGCTGTAGCATCAACATTTCTAGAAATGATATTTGTGCTCAAGCAAAATAACAATAGATAAATAAAAAAATAAATACTTGCAAGAGTTTAAAGTTAGAAAGCTTAGAGATTGAAAAGTTGAGCTGAAATCAAGCAAGATTGAAGTAATAAGCATAATGGGTTCTCCTCTCCTAATTGAATTTTTTCTATATGTTTGAGTCAAAAAACGAACCCTGACCAATGTTTAAGGGTCTATTGTTGGTGATTAAGTTGAAAACATAACTTATGTAATATTGATTTTTTATTATGTTATACAGTATTTTTACCGAATATTGTCAATGTATTTTATTTCAAGACAAGTATGGGTGGCAAAAATACTCATGCCCATGGATACCTGTGGATAAAATCCGTCACAGGCACGGGGCGGGTAACTAAACGGGTATCCACGGGTATAATGAATGAGTATTTGACTACCCATTATTATATGGATACTGACACAGATTTGATTGTACCCATACTCACATATACTGATCTCCGATAATAAATTAAGTAAATTACTAAAATATCCTTATATATCTTATCTTATTACTTAAAGTTGTTACTTTATCGAAGAAAATTTTACCGCCCACCTAAGATTTTTCATTAATAACCTATTTTTATATTTTTTTATTCATCTTATTAAGTGTACGGTTTCCACTTCATTCACATCATAAAACATATCCAATGGATTATGTAGGAATCCTGAATTTTCTATGGATTATGTATGATTTATGAATTTTCTATGGATTATGTATGATTTATGAAATCTTGAATGGATTATGTATGGATGTTTAAAAGTTGAAGTTTTTTTGTAATTAAAAAAAAGTTATTATTTGTACCAAAAAATAAATAAATTCAAAAATCTATGGGTACCCATAAATACTCATGGATAATTCAATACTTGCGGGTATCCGCAAAGTGGGTACCCATGAGGGTACGGGGCGGACACGGGTATGATATTTATTCAACGGGGTGGACACGGGTATCATATTATCTGTACCCATTGACATCCCTAAAGACAAGTGTCATGGTTAAGGACATATTTATATAATTGGAAATGTTAACTTGTGCCTTGGGCACATGTTAAGGTACTATAGATAGAAATTATGTATTGGAAATTATGTCAATTTAGTTTTTCATAAGATTAAAATTGAATGTTTCTCAATAAATACTTATTATTTATGGAAACCTTAACATAAGCCCTAAATGCAGATGTTAGGGTATCTAGAATTTGAAACCCGGAAAAATTCCAATTTTAAAAAAATAGCGGGGATAAAAGAAACTTTCAAGAAATTCCCATAACTGGAGCAAAAATCAGGACCCAAAAGTCCTTAAAAAAATAGCGGGAATATTCATTTGTTATTTGCAATTGTAATATGGTGAAAATTTAGGTAGCTTTCTTTTGACGAATTTTTTTAGGACTTTGGGTCTGATTTTTGCTCTAGTTATGGGAATTTTTCAAAAGTTTCTTTTATTCCCTCCCTCCGTTTTTAAATATAAGCAAAAATCACTTTTTAGGTTCATTCATTTAATGATGTATGTGGTTCTAAATATGAACCACATATATCATTAAATGAATGAACCTAAAAAAAGATTTTTGCTTATATTTAGAAATGGATGGAGTATTTCTTAAAAATTGGAATTTTTTTGGGTTTCAAATTCTAGATAATAGATATGCAAAAAATTATCATTTAAATGATGTTTTTGGCACATTTTTAAGTAGTTGACTTGTAATGACCGTCTACAATTCATTTTTTTGCTTTATCGATTGGGTTGTGAAAGACAAAAGAGGTAAGTAGTTGCTTTGCACACCCCCGATTAATACAAAACCCTCCATCTACCTTTATTTGAAAATATTCCAAATCAGAAGTATACTTCCTTTTTAATAAAAAAAAGAGGAATGATATTTTGACAAAAAATTTCCAACAACTTTTAGTGACAATCTTTTTCCTCTCTTTTTATTGGACAATTACAATAGAGAGAGAAAAATGAAGAGAGGGAATAAAAGTACAAAGAAAGTATGAGAGAGAGAGATAGAGTTGTCACAAAAGTTGTTAAAAAATAGATGTTCAAATATCATTCCTCTAAAAAAAAGTCGAGCTGAGTTGATTCTCAGAATTACATTTCTATATGTTGCTAACAAAATAGTTGATTTAGCACGGTCCTAGTGTTTGCTTCAGATTAAGTGTGGAAGTAATCTATATTGTGTATGCATGTGAATTAAGTGTTTACATAGATTTACGCTCAAGATTGCATTAGTATTTCACATTAAATTGATATTTTAACGGTTTAGAGTGCATCAACATTAACCCCTAAGTTCCTTAAAAAAAAGAATTAACCCCTAAGATTGCACCAACGCTTTAAAAAAAATAAGCAAGCACTATAAATATAGAGCGAAAAATGTGTTACGGAAAACTCAAAATTTGACTGTCATAATTCAAGTATATCTCGAAAAATTCAAAGTTTGTTTTCGGCTTAGTTGGAATTTGAGCTTGAGTTTCTCGGAACTCGTTTCTATTTTGACAAACTCAAAAGTAAAACAAAAAAAAAATTATTAGAATGAAGGATAGTTTAGGTACTTCAAATTATTTATTAGGGTATATTTGAGATAAATTGTTTGAGTGTTTCTTTTTCTATCCTATGAATTTCCCCTGCGTCCTATGCAGTTTGGATTTTAGAATACGAATTGTATAAAAAAAACCCATAAAACCTTGAAATACACGTTGAAATATTTCGGATTTTAGAATCTGAATATAGCGCGCGAGAAGCTCGTAGGGTGGGAAAAGTAATGGTCAAATTGTTTTTGATATCAATAGAACATGGTAAAGCCCGAGAAACTACAAAATCAACTATAAGCCCACCTAGGCCAAAACCAGCTAAAGAAGAGGAATTTTGCTTTGAGACTTGCTGTTTTCACATCCATTGTTTCCTAGAAACACATGGAAATGACCAAAAAATTCAGCGGTAGATAACTACCGCTGGTTTTCTAGTTATAAGTCAGCGGTAGTTAACTACTGCTCAGGTGTTTTTGGTCATTTCCATGTGTTTCTAGAAAACAATGGATGTGAGAAAAACCATTTTTTTTTGCTTTTTTTGTCCTCTAAAGTGGTTCAGTTTGTAACTCGTAGACAACTTGTTTTGTGTTTACGAAGCTTTCCGAATATATTTCTGAACATTATTCTATAGGCTTACAAGCAAATAGGAGGTTAAAAGAGCAGTCATCAATGAAAAGTATCAATGAAAAGAAACAAATCCAAACATAGATACGAGCTGGAATTACAAAAAAAATGTTACTAATCTAAACAAATTTAGCTTGCTTAATTACATGTTTATGATCATTTGGATTAAAGTCAAGTACAATTTATCAACAAAAGAGAAAGTCAACTTTTTTTTCTTCCAGAAACCTACACTGTACATACAATCCATTTTGTTTTTTGTTTTTTGAAAGAATACCGATCCAATTTGTTAACGAGGCTTCTATAGATTAGATATATCCTTTGTATTTTTTTTCCTTTTTTTTTTTTTTGGGTACAATGTATT
>Ga0228710_1004140_pt1 | contig 22893 bp, 12 predicted proteins | sample MedpolnodulmetaG_FD_177995 | JGI IMG/M metagenome (GOLD analysis project Ga0228710, IMG submission 177995) | Root nodule microbial communities from Medicago polymorpha collected in Santa Monica, California, United States - pink nodules | ecosystem: Host-associated > Plants > Roots > Nodule...
ACAATAAACAAAAAAAAAACAAAAAAACTTGTTTTTTTTTTGACAAAACCCCAAACAAACTTTGACGAGCATCAAAAGTTTTATTTGAGATCTTTATTATGATGTCTAACTGATCAATTTATTGATCTAAAGGACAAATATGTCACATTAATCTACATTAGAGACATTTAACAATAACTTCAAGTTGATAAAAGCTTTCTTACAATTCTTAAAAGGTAGTTAAAAAAAGCTATTTAATTGATTTTTATTGAGGGGAGACTATTTAATTGATGTTACCAAAGAATTAAATTTTACTTATAAAAGGTTTAAACAAAACTTTATATTTTAGATATACATTAAGAAAAATATGGCTCAAATTTTCAACTATGTTTATGCTTTGCTAGTGTTTCTTTCTCTATTTCTCATGGTAACCAATGGAAGTAAGTAACTTTTCACATTGTTTTCTCATTTTCTTCTTTATGTTAGAGACAATATTTTATATTCTTTAGGTTGGTTGAAAGCTAAAAAAACCACGTTTGTGTTTGACACTCATATATAGGTGGTGGTCGAGGTCTTTTACATGTTTGGACATCGGCTAATTATTTTGTTTTTCTAACTGACATTGTGTATCTTTAGTAGTCTTTTTGGCACGCCTTATGCTATTGGGACTGTTGTATGTGATTATATAATCCATTTTTATTAGTTAAAAAAAAAAACATTTTATATTCCTTTAACAAGATTCCTTTATTGTTATTTGACTTGACAGTGCATATTGGTTGCGATCAGGACCGGGACTGTCCAAAACAAATGTGTCACCTTAATCAAACTCCGAAGTGCTTGAAACAGATTTGTAAATGTGTGTAACTATAATCATTGTACTTTAATAATTTCCCTTGCACTTTGGTTTATGCTTCTTTAAGCTTTAAATTTCTTTCAAAAGATCAATAATGTATTACTATATTTTAATTTACTTATAAAAGTATAAATTATTTGTATGTCATAAAATTGATACATTAATAATTATTCTTGGACTTTAATTTATCTTGTCTTTGTGTCGTTTAGTTGCTCTATACTTTTTTTTTACCAAACTCGAATTTTATCTCATTGAACTATTTTAAGAAGGTTTTTAATGAGGTAGATGTTGAAAGTCTTTTGTTCTTTTTTCTTGAGTTTTGGTTTTATCCCCCGAATTTTGTAACTATCATTTTCATAAGAAGTCCAAATCGTCATACAAACGAGACCCTAAACAGAGTCGATACCCTCGTTTGGGCATACAACAAAGAAACAAAGCTAAACAATTTATTTCCACATCCCCATTGTGTTTGTTCATTCCGATCATTATTATAAACAATTTTTTTTAAATTCATTGAATACATCAGTTATTAAATTAATCTGAAAAAAGAATATTTGCATCCCTTATCATTTTCGGTTTTAATTTTTTATGGAAGGATCCAGTGGTATGTTTTTACTCAATACACAACAAAGATTGGTGAACTTGGTTTTTCAGTCAAATTACTAAATATGGTCACAAACTAAACTACCCTTAACATAAACTTAATGGTTCTTATTTACATTAACATTAAAACGTTTTAAAGCCTCTTTCAGCTCTTCCTTAGGGTCGGTGTCCTTCATTTTCCTAGCCATGAGGTTGAGAAACGTAGGGAAGTCAATAGTATTATACCCATCAACATAACAGTTCCATGATCATGATTCATTCCCCCATATATGAATAGTTGTTTTTTAAAGTAGCTTGTGACTTAGTTAATTAGCTGAAAATTACTGAAAATTAGTTATATGTATATGGTTGATTTGAGGGACGTGTATAGTGGAAGGACATCAAGGCTTTAGCCTTAGACCCCATAATTTTTCAAAGTTTTTATCAGAAGTGTTATATGGTACGAACATATTTTGACGAAATTTCACGAACGCGTTAAAATCATTATGTCTGACTCACCTACGCAACTCGGTGAACTCTTGATAAAAATAATTTACCGTGCGTCAATGTAAAATAGAGTTGCCTCACACCAGTTATGGTTTCAAACCAGTGGATCAAGTCTCAATTGGTGTTCATGCTCACCTATTGTGAACTACAAGGGTCGTGGCCTTTGAAAAGGACAAGACACCGAACATCAATTGTCATCCAAACTTCTACTCCCTTCTATCATTGTTATAAGTAAATACTCATTTTTGTTTTGATTCATTGAATAACTGTTGTATCTGGACTATATTTTAAATTAAATACATCAATTATTCAATGAATCTGAAGAAAAAAAAAATCTTAATAGCCATCCAAACTTAACGATTGATAAGCTTGATAAAAAGGGAACCGGAGTATGTCATGGTACCTTGGCACAATACAAGATGGTGGCAATGTAAGTCCAAATTTGCCATCTTTGAGCAAGCTTGAAATTAACCAACATCAAAACCTCCACAAGCTGGAAACTGGTTGAAGATGTGCATGTAGTTTTATAGTTTATGAAACTGAATTGACATTAACATCAAATCTTTTTTAAAAGATAAAATTACAACAAAAAAATAATAATAATAACTAAGACACCATTCAACCACAACCATTAAGAGCATGAAGAAGAAAGGAAAATGACTACTACGAAGCACTGTTATTCAAGTAAAACATTGCCCGCTTCCTTTTATCTTTCATAACGTTGGTACTTGAGCATATGATCTGAGTCTGAGAGGGATCATTTGGCCATCATCACCTTAACGAATTCCTCAATAGTTTATTTGGCCATTCACTAGTGCAGATCAAGGATACAAGACCTGTTTTTTTAGAGATTTAAGACCACTTTTACACAAAAACAGGTCTGAAATCTTTAAAAATCAGGTCTTGTATCCCTGATTTGCACTAGTGATTGCCATCAAAATCGGCCTCTCGAATCATCTCACCGACTTCATCATCGGTGAGTTTTTTCGCCAAGGTTGGTCATCACATGGTGAAACTCATCAGTAGAAATAAACTCATTATGCTCCTTGTCGAATAACTCGAAAAGCCTCTTTCAGCTCCTCTTCAGGGTCAGTGTTCTTCATATACAATTTCCAAATAATAAGACTTTAAATCTAATTTGTTGATCTTTATTTTATGGTCAACATTGATTGTTTAATTAAGTCTACAATTTTTTTTCAAAGTCTTAATTAAATATTGTTTTTGGTCAAAAAATAATAGTCCTAAAACATAATTTTCTCATGAAACCGACCGACAAGTCCAAGATGACTGGTTTGTTTTAACTCAATGCACAACATAAATTGGTCAAGTTGGTTTTTCAGTCATTTTATATCAAATTTAGTTGGCTATTGTTTTCAAGATTTAACTTACTTAGGTCCACAAGTCCTAAGCCACTTAAACCTCATTCACCATTCAAGAAGAAGAAATTATAAAATTACAAGTAATGCAAAGCTGAATGTCAAATATCATTACAATAATAGTCATCACCATTCACCAAAATATGAATGGTAGAAACTGAAATGACATTATCACTAAAACTTGTTCAAGAGATAAAATTACAAGACAAACTAAGAAGACAACATTCGACCACAACCAATAGCAGCAGGACTTACCACTAATCAAACATTTAACCATGAAATAAAATGTAAAAAGAAAGGGCAATGATTACTACAAAGCACGGTTATACAAGTAAAACATTGTCCCCCTCCCCTATTGTCATTTCCTTAATCAACATTTTCTGAAATTTAGGTTTTTGTGGATATGATGTGAAAGAAAAGAGATCATTTAGCCATCATGACCTTAACGAATTCCTCGTAGTTTATTTGACCATCACCATCAACATCGGCCTCACGGATCATCTCATCGACTTCTTCATCGGTGAGCTTTTCACCAAGGTTGGTCATCACATGGCGAAGCTCAGCAGCAGAAATGAAACCGTTCTGATCCTTGTCAAAAACCCGAAACGCCTCTTTCAGCTCCTCCTCGGAGTCAGTGTCCTTCATCTTCCTTGCCATGAGGTTAAGAAACTCAGGGAAGTCAATAGTACCATTCCCATCAGCATCTACTTCATTGATCATGTCCTGAAGCTCTGCCTCAGTTGGGTTTTGCCCTAATGAACGCATAACAGTTCCAAGCTCCTTGGTAGTGATGCAACCTGCAAGTTCACGCCATATATATAATAATCAACAACAAATTTATCGCATCATCAATTCATTCCCCTATATGGCTTGTTGTTTATTAAGCTTATGACTTCTTACCTAGTTACATGAAAATTAGTTAGATGATTATGGTTGGTTTACATCCTGCTAGTAAGATGATTACGGTTAGTTACAATTACACACCCTGCTAGTATATTAGCCACATATCTAAAATGGGAAATCATCGTGAATTAAAATGACGCTAACGAACGACCATTTTTCAAGTATCTGAACCATGCCCCTTGAGGTTATGAGATCAAGCTAGTGATTGATATGACACCACACAGACTAGTCACATATAGTCAATGTGTAGTTAAACTTTGATTCAATTAATATGGTTAGTTTGATTCAATTCCTCTCCACCACTTATATCTCTCACCCTTCTCATATATAAGCCACGTAGCAATGCCAACAGCAAGGGTGACGCATCCAAGTGTTACTCCTCTCCAGCACTTACTAACATGGGTGCTGTTGGCATTGTTATATAGCCAGTGTCAGTGTGTATTCTACTATTTTTCATTCAATCAAATACAGGTCTGCATTTTTGTTTGTGTTTTTTCAAAAGAGACAAATTCAAATAATACAACAGGACAATAATAGAAAGTTGCGACTCTAAATGAACAAAGAAAAACTTCACAATAAAATCAGTGAGTCAAATAGCAGCGCTATGCCTATATCATAGTAGAATTTGAATTAATCACAACTGTTCTATGATTCCCTATTTAATAGAAAGTGTTGTCATATAGCATTCACACTGTAGTCTGTAGCGTAGTTTCAAACAACCCACTATTGACAAAATACTGAATAAGCTACATCATGAATACCCATATCTTTCAAAACCTGTCACATGCCATGTTTCTCAAAACTCATACACATTAACAAACTCACAAGCCATAGGAAAAATATCTATGAATAATATTCACAAAAAAGTCAACAACACTTTGAAAAAGGGTTGCAGATGTGGCTGAACATATCAAGTAACCATTATATCAAGGTGAGAGTTTATCATATCCCTTACTTCTCTCACCCTACTAGTATATAAGCCACATAAATATGGCCAACATGCATTCAACTTTTTTTCATTCAATCAAAACTGAGGTCGAATTATATGTTTTTTCAAAACAAAAAAAAAACTTCCAAATAATATAACAAGATAGTGATAGCAAGCTTTGACTCTAAAAGAAAAAACTCTACGATAAATAAACTCTGTTGTCAAATAGAGGCGCTACAGCATAGTGGAATTTGACCAAATCACTATTGATCTGTGAATCGCTATTTAGGTCAAAGGGCTGTAAAATAACGTTATACCACAATAGCGTAGTGGAATTTGAACAACCATCTATTGCTGTGATCCGTGATTGACAACAATGAATAAACTACATCATGAAAACCCGTATCTTTCACCGGCATCATGCCATGTTTCTCAAAACTTAAGACACATTAACAAGATCACAAACCATAGGAAAAATATTTATGGATCATATCCATGAAAATGTCAATAACACTTTGAAAAAGGGGTTGGAGGTGTGGCTGAACATATCAACTAACCATTATATCAAGGTGAGAATTTTATCTTATCCCTTACTTCCACACATTGGAATCATAATATTTATCCTTGCTGGTTATTAATTACAAAAAGTGCAGCAAAACAAACAAACAAAAAGTATTCGATCCCATTTAACACTAACAAGTCAGACCAAAGGCGTGTCCGGCTACGAAGCACTGACACAGACACGACCCTGGCACATTGACATCATAATAATTTGAGAAAAAGAATCAGTTAAAAGTAATCACATATGTTGATTTCATGTCGGACAACAAGCATGCCTTTGATTAGATGTGTCGGTTATACAAAGGTGTTTGATGTCTGACATTTGTAGAGTGTCCATACTAACACGACACTGATATATGGTTACATTCAATCACTTCTATTTTCTTAAATTACTATCGGTATTAACATATCACCGTCATTATGAAGTAGTAAGTATGCTACAAAAAAGAGTATTCCAACCTATGCAGTACGACAATTCAAATCAAAGGGTGTCCGGTGTCTGACACGTGAGAGTGCCTCATATGAACACGACAACGACACACATAGTTAGTTACATTCAAGTTCAATAACTTCTATTTTCATAAATTATTACCTGTATTTACCTATCCCTATCGTAATAAAATTGAGATATATCCTTAGAAATATCTCTTTAAGCTTTCTAGGTTGTTATTTTCCTAAAATAAAGGGAAAAAAACACTTTCTGATTTAATTTTTCAATTTTTTGAAAACATGTGTTCATCTAAATCAGTAAAATAACGATAAATTAACATAACAAAAATCATATAAAAAATAATCATAAATTTGTAAAATAAAATAAAATAAAAAACTACATAAAATTCAAAACAAATTAACAAAAACCAAAACCTAACAAAATTTCTAATCCAAATCACATCACAAACCAATCCAAAAAAAAACTAACAAAATTCCTAATAAAAATCACATCACAAATAAACCATAATCAAATAACAAAAAAAAAATCAAAAAAAAAAAATTTAAAAAAAAAAAAAAAAAAAAAACGAGAACGAGAGAGAGAATCTTACCATCGCCATCCTTATCGAATAAGCTGAAAGCTTCCTTGAACTCAGAGATCTGATCGTCTGTGAGTTGATCTGCCATCGTTCTTTTTTAGAGAGAGAAACTAAATCGTTTTAGAGAGAGAAAATGAAAGAGCGCGTGTTTGAAATGAATCTTCAACGAAACGCTGGCGTTTTATATATATCAATCAATGAATGACGTTACTGTTGAACACGGTCTTCACACTTCTTTTTACTAATCTTAGCTTTTTTTAATTTATTTCACCAAAACAATAATAACAACTTATTAGAAAGAAAAAAATTAAATCTTCTTTTCTACAATTTTTAAATGATTTGAGTCAAGTTAATGGACCTCTATTTACTTAACTATTAAGTTTGAATTCAGCTAGGAATGAAACTTTGTTAAAAAAAATTACTGTGAGTTTTGTTATCTATTACGGTGCTATTTGGTTTGAATGATTAGTATGAACAATTACGTATAAAAAATTTATTTTGCATTAAAAGATATTTGATAAACCATAATCAGTCTCATAATTTTTTCACCGAACTTTTGAAATTTAAATTACCTAGTTGAAAAAAAAAACTTAAAAAATAAATGCATTAAATTATCAGACATTTTTGTTAGAATGTGACTACCAAATATATTTACTTTAAAATTTAAAATATGTTGGACATAAAATGCAGCTATCTCTTTCAATAGCAATTCAAATTTTAATTTGTCGCGTTATAAAAACTTAAGTACTTTGTGTTTGGAACGGCATTGTCTTTTTCTAAACTGCGACAAGAAATCACGTCAACGAACATGTTTAGATTCCCAACTTCTATCTTTCTTTAACGGTTACTCTTTCTTTAGAGGTACGTTTGATTGTTCGACCACTAAATCTAACATGTTCTAACTCCTTCAACTAAGCTCAATTTTGTTGATTAAATAAATGGCATTTATCCACCATAAAATAAACGCTTAAAACTATAAAATATAAACAATGTCTTTTTGGTAGATAAGATATAGACAATATTTTTGTATCTACTAAGTTTCAATTAAGAGGGATAAAAAGTAAAAACTTTTTTTACAAAAAATAAAAATTCAAGAATTTATATTCGATTTTTTGTAGGAATAATTTTTCATCAAGTTTTAGTTACTTCTCAATTTTATATTATCAAGAGTCGTTCCTCTTAAAAATTGGAAGGTTGACATCAAAATATATTTATTTTATGGAGAGTTATCGATGTCAAGATTTTTTGGAGGATTATCATGTTTTTAAATTTAAATATTTAATTCTTGTTAAAAAAAATTGAAATATAGTTTTTTTTTTGTAAGGAAAAAATTGGAAATATAGTTGTAGATTTATTTATTTTATTTTTGTCTTTTTACTCACTATAGTCAACAAACTAGCCAAGTGCAAACATAGGACGCGTTACGCGGTTTGGACACGGAATATATGAAGCATAGGGCCCACTTTAAACTATGTTATGTCATTTTCATTCATCCTTGTTTGCACCTCCCTTTGAAGTTCAACTAAAAATTCTATTAAAGGATTTTTATGACATTGATTAACTTTTTTTATTTAAAGATATTTTTAGGATAGAATCAATGAATGATGACATAAAGTTTATAAAAATGCATAGGACGGTCCATGGGTCACCATCAAAGATAATTGGAGGTTGGAGGTTTTATTAGTTAGGTTAGGGGAATAAAACATTGAAATTTCAACCCCAACACTTTTTTGGTGTTCTTAGGTGGATTATTTATTTATTTATTTTTAGATTTTTTTACTGTTTTATTTTAACCTTTTTTTCATTTTAACAACTTCATAAAAATCCCCTTAAAAAAACTTCATAAAATCGTTTTCTTTAAATTCAAAACCTTCAAAAATTAGCTAATGAACTATTAGAAATGTTGATTTATTAATGAGTTAGTTACAGCTTCTTTAGAGTTAGTTATGGATTGTTAGTTAATTCTTCATTTATCTCTAATTATAATCATTGAAATTGAAGAAAAAAATCTGTATAAACATATAAGTCGTCTTTTTAATTTTTTTAGATGCAGTTATAATTTTTTTTCCCAAACGTAATTCTAATTTATAAACATTCAGCTATTATTTTTTTATAATTTGCTTTGGAATGGAAAAATTAATATTGAATGCAATATACACCAAAGACAATTTAAGCATACACTCATATAAAATATAAATATATTAATTGCATTATCAACTTCTCTTAATATATTTAAAATTTACATTGAAGGCATATGTTTAGAGATGGAGATGGTGAGAGTAGTTACAAGAAAGATCAAAAGAATGTCAATAAATGTTGATTTGTTTGAACAACATGATTGTTTAAATGAAAAAACTCATGGATTGAAGAAGAGATTCTTATCTACAAGATGCACTGTGGATGCAAGAATAGGTTTTCATCAACAATAAATTGCATCATGCAACATCTTACGCTCCACTATCTTGCGATTCAAAAACAAATGATTTCATCGCATTTACTTCATATTTTGTTTATCTTTCTTGCTTTGAGGTTGTTTCGTCAACCAACGTGTCTTCATCGAAGCGCATCGATTATAGAGTAAAGATCTTCCTCACTTCTTAAAAAGTATGACAATATCAATATCTATAATTTTGGTGTATAAATGTTCAACTAATGTGACATATAGATTATGATATCACTAGTTGAAATGTCCATTTTATTAAACCAAATTCATGGTGTAGTTTTGTTAGTGCTAGCATGTGTAGGTTTGACTTTTCAACAAGTCCAATTCCTCACACATTAATTTGGCAGATTGTGCTACTGCTACTTGTAGAATTTCCTCATGTAAACGTTTACGTGATCCATCCTTATCATCATTTTTTCTTATTTTCCTTTGAGTCTCAAAATATAAACATTCATTTAACAAAAAGAAAGTCCTTAAATATAAGCTCATTTTCAAAGTTCTAGAATATGAAAAATCAAGATCAAGTACTTATTCAAATGGTATTTATAAAATAAACACATTAACCACTATCAAATTTTCTTTCCACTAAATATCCTTAAATTGTCTTTTTTTAGGAGCAAAACGATATGTATTAACTTTAACAAGGGAATAGATTTCCATAAAAAAAGTGTAGAATAAAAAAATAGAAGATGAATGTTATTGATGATATAAACTGAAGGTAACTATAGTTGAATCAATCCACTAAAAACTAACTGAAAGCTTAAACAGTTAGTTAATTGAATCAAATTTTTATTTTTTGAGAAATAGTTAATTGAATCAATTAAATAAACTAACTATAGTATAGTCTAGTTCAGCTAGTTAACTAACTTGACCACTTCCATATCTCAATAGACCTTTGTTAACTAATTTGAAAATTTTTGCTACTTATATATGTATGTATATATACTCCTATAAAATAATGTAAAATGTTAGTTGCTGACAAAATTACATGGGCACTATAAAGTCAAAATTAATAAATGACGTTACTAAATGAAATATAAAATAAAATCAATCAACTATATGTACCAAAAAAAATATTAATTACGTCCATAATTTTAGCAACTAAACGGATGAGGAATGAAAGTGAATAATCTAATTGAGACACTAAAATTAAAATAATGATATGGAGTATTAAGAATATAAAGAGTCGGTTTTTTTGCATTTGCATATTAAAAGTCACAATATTTTACCTAGTTTATGAGGTGGATTCTAGGGTGAGGGTTCTATTAAGTCCCTCACCGGTGTACCACTTAAATTGACCATTAGATAAAAAAAGTGTGCATGATATCTTTAGTGACAAACCACACTGGATTATGTTTTTTCTCTCCCCCCTTTACAACCACTCACACTCTCTGTGGTTGCTCTTTTTTCTTTCTCTCCCCTAAACACAGCCTGCACTTTTTCTCTCTTAAAATGATCTTTTATGCTTCTTTCACCCTATCCTCTCATATTGAAAATGTCAGAAACAAAAGGTTAGCAGGGATTTTGGTTGTCTTAGCACCACCAACATAATTCATTGTATCCATGGTCACAAAACTTCCCATCAAAATCAATTTCAGACTGAAAATTTCTCAAAATTCATGGTACCCATAACAAAATTTTAAGACTTTGACATGATATATTCAAAAAGAAGAAGCCTACAAGACGGACGGATAATGGAAGACAAGAGTCGTAACATGAAATTTATTGAATCCAATTTTCAATCATCATTTTTTATGATTTTTAAAAGTCAATATCAGAACTAAGAATCATAAAACAATAGTTTCAAGGGAAACAAAATGAAAGAGAAAAAAGGATTAAATTTTTGTGATTTGGGAGAAAAAGATGATTTGGAAATGGTGGTGGTTGTTTGGAGCGTTAAAGAGAAAAAATATAATTCAGTGTGATTTGTAACATATCATGTACACTTTTTTTATCCAACGACCAATTTAATTGGTGCACCGGTGAGGGACTTAATAGAACCCTCACCATAGAATCCACCAGTTTATGAGTCTATTTTCTTTCTAATTCTTATTCTCTATGGCTAACCTCTCCATCTCAATTGGTAAACAAAAAACATCTCTCAATCTCAATTATGCAACTATTTAATAGTCCAACCAATTTTTACTTTTGAGGAATCAACATTGAATTATTATCCATGCGTGTTGTTTTGATAAACACGTTCTCTTTAGTTAATTAAACTTGTCGAGTGAAGCCTAGACTTTGGAACATGGATCCTAGCTTAGAGCAAATTGGTTCAGATTTCAAAAATACATGTGTTCTTCTTGCACAATGTCAACTGAAATATTTAATAGTCTTTCCATTCATTTCTCTTAATCTTATCATTTTTTGTAGATTTTTTTTATAGTGGCATCACTCTCTTGATTCGTTCAAGGCATCCAAATTTGTAGGGCCGGCCTTGGCTCAACCCACACTCTCATATGCAAGTTTGATCATTGTTATTAATATCGCTCCTTTTTACCAAGTTGTCCCTAGTAGGTATGTGTTTGCACAACAAACACCAAACGAAAAGAGTTACTTTTAGCAGAATAGCATTTTACCATAAAATGTTATTGTTTCCCGCATGATTGATAACGTCCACGTATGTCAGAAAATTGTTTTTCTGACATTGAATACTTCACAATGACACATGAAAATTAATTAAAAGCCTCCAACAGTAAACTACCGTTCAACAACCCGGCAGCAGTTAAGTGCCGCCGTTGGAAAATTGCTTTTCTTTACAACCCCACTTGTTTCTGCCACTTTTTTAATTAATTAATAATATCCTTATCCTTATTATCTAATCCTAAGCTACAATGTAAACAAAATTTGCAAACCCTAAACCTAGCATTTGAGCGGGAAATCTGTGTTTAGTAACTCATTTAATGTCAAATTCAAATTCCTCACACTATACCATAAGCCGCTGAACCCTTACATGTGTCTTCCCAATTTCGAGACTGATAACTAGGTATTCTGAATAAATACTAGAGACTCTTCGTATTCCTTTATGACATGCATTGAATGTTGTGGTTTTTCCAATGAAACAGTTTCCAATGGAATGTGCTATATGCATCTATAAATTCAGATAATCTTCCTGTCTTCTACTCGCAACAATTAGTTCAAATTCAAATGCTATTAATAAATGTTGTTCCATTTCCTATGTGATTTATATCCTTCACTTTCTCTCTCTCTCTCCCTCTCTCATTCTCTCGTCTCTCTCATTTTCCATTTTCTCTCTCAATCGCTGCTCTTCTCCTCTCTCAATTGCTGCTTATCTTCATCCTCATCGCCTCCAGTTGAGAGTGAACATACCCCAAAGAGAATCTCACATCAAATCTGGATATCGATATCATCTGCATCTCGATCTGTTGGTTTCTACGACATGCTCGGTCGCGGCTAGGAGCGGTGGGCTGATTTTTTCCGATATAGTGGGCGGCGCGGCCGCTATTGACAAAAGAGGCGTCGACGATAAAGTTCCAACCCAGGTATAACCATCTTCAACTTAATATTGCTACTCTTGATTTTTATTTTCAATCCAAACACTTTCAATTGCATCCATCAAATATAAAAAAAAATCATATGTGGTCTATGTTAATATTTTCATCATTTTTTTTCCAACTTTCTTCGATGATAATTTAGTGTTTTTATTACTTCCATTGAAAACTGATTTTGCATGTGACACTAATTTTTTTTCTACCTTACAAATTTCTCAGTGATAATTTATGATGTTTTTTATTTGGGTATTGTTTAAGGTCTGCTGCACTTTCATTTGCTCATTAGGTAACCGGGTGAAGAATTTTGGTTTTTCTTTTCTTTCTTTCACCATTGGCAAAAATTCATGGGAACAACAACAACCACTCGATGTGCCGAGATAAGCTACAAAGGTAAACTAAATCCCTCTTTCTGAATCATTTTTTCTTCTTACTTTTGCCACCACCACCTGTTTGATATAATGCTTCTATGAAAAGTGGTCAAACATTTTGATATTTGAAAAATGGTCATGCATTTTGAGGTTCCAATAACAATTTACATTTGTAGGCTTATAGCCACCTGATGTTAATATACATGTCTAAAGACTTGCTTAACTGATAATATTCTTCCTTTCTTTTCAAAAGTTTAATTGCAGCCCTTTTTTTAATTTAGGTTGCCACGAAAGATGAAGGCAAGGGAGAGGATGAACACAACTTTGGTTACTTTTATTCAAAATTATTTCCTTTACATTTTTATTGTATGGAAGCTTTTTTCCGTATATTGTTTAAGGTAAAAATGTGTGTAGGTTTAGCTTTCAATTGAGCTTTTCTTTCTCTGATTTTCTTACATGATTTAGTTGTTTTTGCTTTGGTTGGTTTTGCTTTCAGTGACTTACGATTCTTCTGTTATCTCTAATGCAGATACTTAGCTGAGAAAAACTAAACTCTCCTTTCAGGTGAATATTGAAATAACCCATATCCTAATAATTATTTTTTTCTTTTTTATCTTTGCAAATGCTTTATCTTTGCAAATGCATTATCTTTACTCAATTTTCCTTCACACACACTTTTTTTTATAGTAGCTTTTCTCACATATATTATAACTTATTTCAGTACATCATTAATTGCATTCTTTTGTAAATCATACGAGACATTTGTTTTGTCCTGCTTTTGTTTAGCTCTGCCACATTCTATAAGGGTGAGCTGCATTATAGTTAGTCGTTGAATAATGTTTTGTAGTGACAGATTCAGTTTTCTTAATGTCTTGATGTGCCACTAACTTTTTATAGTGCCACTAATGCAACCATGTCAATTGTGAGTGTTTTGTAAATGCCCATATGTATAGTGACAGATTCAGTTTGCTTAATGTCTTGATTTGCAGTGTGATCTACTCTTTGATTTTCACAAGTGCAAATGTGAAAAATAACTGTTTAGCTATTGTTGTTTATGATGGGTCAAACCTTTCGAGCCCTTGTCGATAATTTAAATCCCTGTGGTTGTTTTGCTATAGATAATATTTCACATCTCTTTTGATTTTATACTGAGCTTTGGTTATTGGCCTTTAAGATTTTAATTATATTATGGTACAATCTTGAAATATTTAATGAAAGACAAAGTATAACTTTCTTAGTCTTTTCTTCTTTTACATTTCAGATGTCAGTTGCTTAAATGTTCAGGGAAGCCTAATCACAAGTTTGGGTAGAACATGAGTTAAAGTTATATTGATCTCATTAAATTTTATTTTTTGCAATTGTGGTTTATCACCTAAAAAAGTTAGAGTTGAATATGATACTAAATGTGCCTCTACTGTTATGGTTGTTGAAGGAAAATTAGTTTGTCGAAAATGAAAAATAAACCGCAATGCAATGAAAGTTTTGGATTTCATGCGATGATTGTAATACTTGAGTTTACTAACAATGCTCAATGTTTTCTTTCTGCTACTGTCTAGGACCAGAAAGAACTTTTACTCATATATATCCAACTGTACTGAACAACAACTCACCATGACACAAGGTCTGCAACATTATTTTGTCCATATGAAATTGAGTTTTTATGTATCCAGTTGTACTGAACAATGGTGTTTTCTTCTTAAAGGTAAAGAATACGTCATAGGCTTCTTTGTTGACAACCGGACAAGGGGTAATTTGCAGTGGAAAAATGTTTCACGCCCGGTTACATGTCCAATATGTGACGAGTAGGAAAAATGTGAATGTCATGTGTTCTTTGGCTGCCAATATGCATAGGAAGTATGATGAGTGGTTGGTGTTTGGCAAGATATGCAGAATTTCATTATGAGGCGCTGTTTTTTTTTTTTTTTATGTTTTTTTTCCTATTATTTAGGGACTGAATGTGCAGGATCAGAAAACCTTTGCAGTGATGTTTTGGTGCATATGGCGTCATTGAAATGAAAAAGTCTGGCACAATCAAATGAAGAAGCAACAATTTCAGTTCAGGGCACGCATGAAGTGCAATCTGATTGGCAGCAGCTTTACGCTAAGCACAGTGCAGCAGCTGCAAACAGAGATAAAATGCAATGTCGACAGAACATCTCTTTCACAGTTACCGTATTTATCATATAACCATATAATCTTCATAACCTAAAGAGTGGCGATCATTGCTATTCAGTAACAAATTTTTATTGTGTTATTCTTCAATGTAAAATCACCGCTATTCAGGAACATGTTTTAACTGTTATTCTTCAATGTAAAATCACAGCTATTTAGGCTAAAAATTTTACTGTCTTCAATGTAAATTATTGCTATTTAGGATAAGATTTTTATTGTGTCATTCTTCAATATAAAATCACCGCTATTTAGGAACATAGTTTAACTGTGTTATATGTGTTATTCTTCAATGTAAAATCACCGTTTTAGGTACAAACATTGATTATGGTAATTTCCAATGCATCCATTATCTCAAGAATGTTATCATGTCATTGTATATAAAATCATGACTGATATCATGGTAGCTATGCGTAAAGTCATGACTGATATCATTGTATAAAAAAACATTTGTGAAATTAGGTTAGCTACCTGAAAAGTGCAGCTATTATCTTAAAAAGCGGTGACTCTAAAACCATTGCATTTTTTGTGCTCATAATATTTTCAAAGAACATTTGCCTTTTATTGTTGAAAAAACTGTTATTCTACATGTTAGTATAGTAAAAATCATAAGTGATTTCAAGTTAGTTATGCGTAGATTCCACCCAATATCCTAAATAGCGGCGACTCTCCAAACTAATGCAATTTTTGTGTTCGAATGCTTATTCAAAAACACATTTACTTTTTCTACTTCCACTACCTTATATTTCATGTCAGTGGAGAAAAATTCATTACTGATATCAGTTTAGCTATGCTTAAACTGCATCTATATATCTTAAATTGCGGCGACTTTCCAACTGAGGCAATTTTTGTGTTCAAAAATAAATTCAGAGAGCATTCAATTTTTAAACTTCTGTGTACAAAAAAATATACTATTGAACCATGTATATACACTTGAAAGTAACAATTTAAGCAACCCCATATGTTATAACAAGTCGTATAGGCCATCCTATATTGGACGAGTATGCAACCCCATATGCTGACGAGAATCTGAATAGACATATGTGCAACGATGAAATGAAGGAACCTTATGTTCGTGAATTAGTTTCGGGTATGGTTGGAAGCATTTTGTCGATTCTTGCTAATTTATTATTATATAAATGTATGTTGACTGTTTTGTCTAAAATGTGTTATTTGTAGCTGCACTACACTTCAAATGTTGTTTACAAAGAAATTTTCCGCAATGTACCAACATGAACTCAGTTTTAATTGTATTTTATTAGTCACATTGTATTGGTACTAAAGCACCTTATTTATTTGAATGGTGTATTTGCCGTCAATATGACCCGTGCGGCAGCACGGGTGCAAGGTCTAGTTCTCTCTCATCCCTCCCAACAACCTCTTCTTCTTATGTTTGAGGTACTGGAGAATTTTACACTGTCATAGTTTATTAAATCCCTTCTATATATCAAAGAGAAACAAACCATCACTGGAGAAAAGGAAATTGTTTTTAAAATCATGTCGCAACCACACTGGCCAATGAAATCAGATAAAGATACACATACTTCATAACCAGATTTTTAAACTACTTAATACATTTTCATAACACATAAATGTTTTTAAGAAACATTAATACAAAGAAAATAAAAGTAAACAAAAATAAACTATTATGTAGTATATAATTACTTTAATGTGATCTTGAGAGTTGGGACAATAAGATCCTTGGTGTGCATGTGTTCCATAGCTTTCAAGTGATGAAAACTTCAACTGAGAATTGAAGTGTGTAGGGTCCTTAACCAACTGCCAAAGCATGTTGCAATTTCCACCTTACAACAATGTCTCAGCACTTTGAAGGTAATTTTCTTTAAAGTACTTGTCCTGTAAGCGGTTATGATAAAGAAAGCCATTGATTATAACTGTAGGGATGAGAGAGAATATTATTAATGAGTTAAAAAAGTGGCAGAAACAAGCGGGGTTGTAAAGAAAAGCAATTTTCCAGCGACAATTAACTGCTGCCGGGTTGTTGAACGGTAGTTAACTACTGCCGGAGACTTTTAAATAATTTTCATGTGTCATTGTGAAGTATTGATAAGCATTGTTCACCGAGTAACATTTGAAAAAAAATGTAACTTCCATTCCCCCTCCCACCAGCAAAACATTTGAGGTTAATAGCTCACAACATTCCCCCACCTTTTCATTTGTAATATTACTTTTTTTAAAATTAATTATCATCAATTTAGAATACAAATGAAGGATCTATTATTTTTTCTACTACTAGTATATTTTTATTTTATTTTTGTCCACATAACAACTTCACTATCCCTTTAAGAAAACAATTCCACTGTATATTTTAGTAATTGAAATTTATTTCATCAATAAAACAACACAAGTAATTATTTTCTTAAAACAGCGTCTAATTCAAATGAAGCATTTGTACTAAGAATAAGAGAGTATCGTTTCAGTCAAAGAAATTTATTTAGTTTTGACTAAAATTAAAATAAAATCAATATCATTATGGAATTAAAGTAAACATAAATAAATATCATTAAATATATTTAATGTCATTAACATCAATCATCCAAATATTTTCCATTTGATCATTTGTAATATTGAAACTGCAAAGATGACAATGAAGTTAAGAAGCATTCTCCTAATGGCTGGGGTTTTGTTTGCTCTCTTCACCCTCACCTATGGATCTGGTACGTTATATATCACAACATATGATTAATATTATTATTTTTTAAATAGTGGTACTATATATGCATGTTATGAAAATACTATATCTTGATATTTTTGTCAATAATATTATTGTAGATGTGCAGCCAGATAAAAAAAGTTTGTCTCAGAGAAATTGTAAGAGATGGAAGTTGTAAAGATCGTGGAGTATATTTTTGTTATGATGAATTCAATGCAATAGGATCATGGACTATGGCTAAGGATTGTGAATGTCAACAACTTCCACAAAATAAACGTCGATGTCAATGTTGTGTCAATTGCGATTACAAAGCTAAATTGTTAAGTGACACTTTTCATATTCGTCAAATCAACGATACACATGATAGATGTAGTAATTTATAATTAATGGAGTTTAAATCCCTCAAAAAAATTATGGAGTTTAATAGAAGTTGATAGAAGAATAATAATACTCCTCATGTTATAATATGAGTTGTTATATTTTGATATAATATGTCTATGTTTCTAGAATTGTGGGGTATGTAAAACATATAGACATACCTCTCCAGTTAAAATACTCACTCCGTCTCTTTATAAAGAAATCTATAAATTGAGAAATTCGATTGCATTCTTCTTATAAATTCTCTCTCGATTGTCATGTTGCATACATAAGTAATCAACGAGTGAACCATCAAATTCGTCTCTGAATTTTCACGCGTCGGCCAACTCCGTCCCTCAATTATGCATTATGCGAAATATCAACTTAGTCCCTGAATTTGTCAGACGTCCATCAAAAAGGTCCCTCCGTCCAAGTGCTCTGTTAGCCATGTTGTGTTGTCTTGTACGCGTGGCAAGAAAGAAGCCACGTGTTCAGGGACTAATTTGATTGAATTGGAAAAAATTGAGTTTTCACTTTTCAGTTTATTTTTTCTGCTTTTCCCATTTTGCCCCTGCATTACCCATACCTCCTTCTTCACATTTCAGAACATCAAAAACGTCCTTGACCCTTCTTCTTCCCGCTAAAACTTCCTCCATTTTCACCCCTCCAAAATCACCATCATCTCCGGCGATTCTGACGTTTTTGAAGTTTGTGTGTTTGGCTGTGATTAAAGGTAACACATTTCTTGTTGTTTATCAAGTTTTTGTGTTCGTATTCACCTTGTTTTTGTCCGTTTTTTTTTTGTTTTCGTTTTAAGTTTTGATCATGTTGTTTATTTTGTTTCTGTGATCGTTTATGCTCGCCTTGTTCTTTGTTTGTGTTTGTTGCGTTTTTGAGACAGTTGTTTTCAAGGATCAATTTGATATATGATTAAACAATTCAGAGATTTATTTGATGGTTTTTGATATAACGTAGGGATCTATTTGATAGATAGAGAAATAATTCATGGACTAATTTGATGGCAATATTATTATAGTAAGATTACATTTCTCAATCATCTTCAACCTCTTTTCATTAGTTAAACCAACCTTTGGTAGAGGGCAAGCATAAAATGGCCTTCCTGGGTTTTTTGAAGTATTGGATTTTCTAACAACACAGATTGTAGGACACCAACATTCAAGCACTCTCACAACACCATTAAACATGAAGCTTGAAGATGAAGCTTGACTTTCATAACCGTTTTTTCCCATATTTCCACCCCCCCATCATTTCATATTCAATTTCAATAGTTTTGCTTCAAGAAATTTTGAGAATTATGGCTTTCAATTCAATACGAAAAAAATTAGGGTTTGAAGTTTTTTGAATTGGGGTAGAACTGGACCACTTATTATTGGAGGAAATTTTCGTGATTATAGAGTGTAGGTTGCAGATTGTGTAATTAGGGTTCCAATTTTATACAATCGGGGAAGAAATAGCTGTTGGGGAAGAAAAAAGTCATTTGGGAAGAAAGCCAAAACATTTTCTGCAAATCAATCAATTTAGTCCTTCGAAATGTTTGTTATTATCGGCCAAATTAGTCCATGCCTACGTGGCATTTGATATGTGAGAGGTTAACGGCCACGTCAGCCCCGTTAACGCTCCGTTTGAACAGAAGGACTAACTTGATTGACATTTAACAAATTCAGGGATTAAATTGATATTTCGCATAATTTAGGGACGAAGTTGGCCGACCCGTGAAAATTCAGGGACGAAGTTGATGATTCACTCGATAATCAATGGATAAAACGGAAATTCAGGTTGGAGCATTAAAATAGACTATAATATAACTACAAAATTTAGGTTGTAATAAGCATTAAGCAGAAAGATAGTGTTTGAATAAAAAGCTTGTGAGGGTACTTTAAATAATGAACGACATATTTTACGATTGCTATAAATTATGAAACTGTTTTTTTAGCACAGTTATTAATTTAATGAATTTTTTTATTTTTTTTTGTCAAGTAGCATAGTGGATAGAGCTCACACAATTAAATTGTGGAGAAGTGGAGTGTCCGGGGTTCGAACCCCGGCCCCAGCATATAATATGCAATATCCATACCAACTGAGTTAAGCTCACGGGGATATTTAATGAATTTTTTTAGTTGTAAAATATATAAGCCTATGATATTTAATTTTTTAATTTTTTTCGAGTGGACCACGAGGGACTCCGCCACCGTCAGCATGCATACATGGATGGATGAACCTATGCATGGCTCACACGTACCCAAAAATTCACACTACCATAGTACCCTATAAGCGTGAATTAGTACCTTATTTGATCTCTTATAATGGGGTAGCACTTGGGTGCCTTTGGCTTTGGTACCTTTAGGTGCCTTTGTCTCTATGTATCTCCTAACCAATAATTTTCTCTCATCAAAATAATTTATTTTAATCATTCAACCATTATTCTCTTTCATCTAAAATAAATTGAAGTCACCAAAATCACCCAACACAAAGTCACTGAAATGCAACCCCTTATAACGTTCTCGTGGTCAAATTCTGCTCCTTAACAAAAATAATATTCAAGCCTCATACATTTTTATGTGAGAGAAATCAATTCCTCTGTTAATTTTGACTTGTTATAAGAAAGAAAGTGAAAGAGACTAATTTTTATGTTTTTTTGTCATGAAAATAATTGTAGTAATATATCGCATTTTGATGCCTTGTTAATTCCACCTACCCCTCAATAATTTTTTATGGTTCCTTCCCTGAATTTACGCAGGGCAGGGCAGGCCCAACAAATTTGGAGGTTAAATGTAAAATTTGAAATGAGATCCTCTAAAAACTAACAACAACAAAATTGAAATCATTTATGAGCCTAATTATTTTTTAACAATATTTTTTTAAGAAATTTTTTTACAATATTAAACAACACAAAAGTTAATGAGTAAAAATTATAATGTGTGATCTAATATAATTAATATCACTAATTAAAATAGTAAATTTGAGGCTTACAAAAATGTGAAGACCAAGGCGATTGCCTTACTTGCCACCCCTTTGATCGGCCCTGCATTTGCAACATCCCAATAAACATTATTAAATAAAAATAAAATAAGCAAAGAGTTTGGGGATTAAACCAAAGTCCAACAAAACAATAGAGAGGTTGATAAGATATTGACTCGTCCAAAATCTTACCAGTAAACAAAAGAGTGTAGTGCAACAAAAAAAAAAAATTTTTTTGACAAAAATAAATGATATTCATTCATTCAAATTGATAAGGTACATCGATATAATGCAAATTCGCTAAAAATAAAAAAGGATGAATCTGTGAATAGACTCACAGCATCTATGTTAATAGCATAAAACGGCAAAGTACAAATGCCTATACATATGACTATTTAAATCTTCGGAATAACCATGTCTCCGGATCTGTAATGTGGATAACGTCAAAGTCATTGATTGGATCTACACTGGATCGAAGCTGATCTGATAATCTGAACCGAACAAATACCTGATAGAAACAAGAAAGACAAACAACGTCGCACAAAGACGACGAACAAACCAACGTCGCACGAAGACGACGAAATCACAAAATAAAAAACGAAATAGATGTGAAAATCACTTATTTCAATAAAAGGGAAAGATAAAAACGAGTTAGAGGGGTGATTTTGGATAAAAAAAAAATTGACTCTAAATCACTCCTCTTTGGTGGATGAACGAGAAAAAACTAAGGTTTTGGTGACGGCTCACAAGTGAGAGAAATGACAAAGAGTTATGGCTGCAACAAAAATAAGATAATTTATTTTGTTTGGATACATTTTAACTAATATTTAAATCTCTTGCGTTTTATACATATTTGAAAATAGCTAACTTATTTCTTATTAGTTTTTTGTAGGAACTTATTTCTTATGAATAAAATATTCATGTGCTAGGCTCATACCCTTTTCATAATAAAAAAAAGACAAAGTGAATTTAAGTCACTTAATAGAGATATTGCATAATATATGTACGAGATGATGTTTGAACATGACATCCCTCTTATTCACCTTAAAAATGTGAAATTCAAGCCACCATACTACTACTTAACCATAAAAAATTTAATAATAAAAAAAAAATCACGTCTCACTAAAAAAAAAAAAGGCTTAAATATTGCACTCGTCCCTGCAAATATGGCCCGTTTAAGTTTTGGTCCCTGTAAAAAAAAATTTGTTTTTGATCCCTGCAAAATTTTTTGTTTTTTAAAATAGTCTTTGACCTCATTTTTGTGATGATTTGCATACATGGCACATGATGACTGGACTCATTTTGTAGTTTTTGGTCCCTGCAAAATATTTTGTTTTTTAAACAGGTCCCTGCAAAAAAATTTGTTTCTAAAAATAGTCCCTCCTGGGACTATTTTAAAAACAAAAAATTTACAGGGACCAAAAACAATTTTTTTTTTACAGGGACTAAAACCTAAACGAGGCATATTTGCAGGGACTAAAACCATACTAGACCATCCACCCGTGCTGCCGCACGGGTCATATCGATTGGAAACAAAACACGCAAATGTATTGAAATTAAATATGCTTGCGGTGCAAAATAAATTGTTTATAAAAAAAATACATTAAAAAAAGACCTTAAATCGGTAGATTGCGGAAAATCTCCTTGTAAACTACTCCCTCCAATCTCAAATAT
>Ga0228710_1004142_pt1 | contig 22889 bp, 14 predicted proteins | sample MedpolnodulmetaG_FD_177995 | JGI IMG/M metagenome (GOLD analysis project Ga0228710, IMG submission 177995) | Root nodule microbial communities from Medicago polymorpha collected in Santa Monica, California, United States - pink nodules | ecosystem: Host-associated > Plants > Roots > Nodule...
TTATTATCAATAATATTGTGTTTACGTGTATGGACTTTTTAAATCACATTATTGGTTATTAATTATTGAAAACAAAAAAGAAAGCAATATGTAGAAGTAGAAAAAAGTGTGGAATAAAAAAAAAAACGAAAAAAATACCTCAGCGTATAACAAAAAACAAAAGGCAAAATGACATAAAAAAGGAAACCTCAGCGTATAACAAAACAATAGACCACATGTGCCTTTCACGTGTTCTTTTTTAAGGATTTAGTAATCACAACATTGTTTTAAGAAACTGGGTTGTAGATCCAACCCACAAACAACAACTCTGCTGCATGGACAGAAATGGCCGAAACTCACGATTTCGCAATTTTCCGTGGCGGTCCTTACTGCGTCTACCAGATCACAAAGTCGTACAATCCTACAAGTTGGATCGCGATTTTGACTACCTTGCATGAGAGTCATTTTTATAGACATTCTGTAATTTATCCTTCAAGAAACAATACTTGTTCTATAAGGATTGAAACTCTACATTAATACTAAATTTGTGAGGGGGATTTATAGGTTATGTAAAGAGTCCTATGTTGGATGAGATAAGACTTGAACATAAGTTTATAAGTGGTGGTAGTTCTCACCTTACAAGTTGGTTTTGTAGAGATCGAGTTAGGCCCATCCCAAATCGGTATCAAAGATCCACTGGGCCACCTGTTATCAGATTACCAATATTCGGTTAACACTTCATATTAAGAGTCTCGCGTTGGATGAGATAATGCTTGAACATAAGTTTATAAGTGAGGGCAGTCCCCATCTCACAAGTCAGTTTTGTAGGATTGAGTTAACCCCAACCTAAATTCTTGTAGTTAAAACAAAATTTAGTAAAACCTAACCTAAGAAACATAACAAACGATAAATCACACCTTGTAACTATAATTCAAATGAGGTAACACTTACCTTTAGAAATAGTGTAAATTGGTATTTATGATTTGATTATTTGTTTAATATTAGTCTTAAATACCCTTTTCTTCAATATTTGTGGTCCTCTCATGAAAATCAGGTCAGAAGCAGTATTAGTCTTGAATACTTTTTTTTTCAATATTAGTCTGAGAACAATTTCATTTAAGCGACCCCTATAAATTTCAACTCATGAATTAGTTGCTTGATCCAGATACCACCAAGGCCACCACAAGCTCACTATAAAAAATATGGTACCCTGAGGTAGATTGTTCATCAGAGGGAGATCAACAACTGAGTAACCAATCACTTGGGGAAGACCTCCATTTTCATATAAACCTTGACCAGGATAATCTTTAACATATCTCAAATTACAAACATTTGCATCCCAATGACTATCACAAGAATGAAATTGAATCACTGCTGAATCAAAAACAGTATATGTACGAGTGGTAGTATGATATTATAACCTACCGACTGGTTTTTAATACCATCCTTGATCCGTAAATGGCTCCCCTTGACCAGAGAGAACTTAACATTGGGATCTATAGGAGAGTAAAATGGACTTAAATTCTGACATACCACCAATATCCTCAAGGTGTTTAGGGTAATTATGGGTTTATTATGTGTTGTATATTATTATGTAATAGGGTAACAGTAATCTTTGGGTTTATGTGTCTTGGTATATATAGAATATCCATCGTTTTGTAATTGGAGATGGATTTCATCATATGCCTTTAGTTTCTCTTTTCTCACAACACTTACTAACTCTAGGAATTTAAATAGTTTTGGTATAATCCAGAAGATGAGACAAATTAATTTTAAACTTGCATTTTTTGTGTGCTAGTGTGTCGTTCATGAGGTTGGTATGTGGTTTTCCAAACCCAGCTCGTTTATAATTCATGGTTGTATTGAAGTTGGTGTCTTGTGAATTATGTTTGTCAATCATTATTGATTATTATTGTGGTCAATGAAAAATTGAATTAGATACTCTTTTAAAACATGAAGTCTTTGCCCTTTTGTTTCAGAATAGGGTGATTTCCTTTTTGCAGTTAATTTAAATATCTTTCATGTTCTACATGTGATTCTTATTCTGCAATGGCAGGCGTCAAATTTCCATCTTGATGGTCATGATGAAAGGTCCACCTTATATTCTTTTCAGCGTGACCAAGTAACATCACAAAAGGCAATGTCATTACCAACTTCACCACATGACTATAGAAGTCAAGCTTCTGAGAGAAGCGAGCTATCAAGATATGGAGTTAATGATGAAATGGAATCGACCTGGAATAAAGTACTTGAATCTCAAATGTTCAATGGCAAACCTTTATTGGCATATGAAGCATGGAATATTGACTTCTCAGAATTAACTGTTGGAACTCGTGTGGGGATCGGTAAGTTTTAATTCTCACAGTTATCATAATGAAAAGTAATTTGCATGTAGTGTGACTAGATATAATGTTCATAGCATGTGTCGCTAAATTTTTGGCAGTGTAACATTTGCTGTTGAATTGTAGAGATGATTTTGAATCACAGTTTCAGGTGAAATCACATGACACCAACATTTGGATGGGGGTGAATTTCAACATTTGCATGCTAGACTGTGACAAACCTATATACATTTATGTGTCAGGTCTGACAATGTATTAAGGATGTTAATTGCACACCTTCCCTCCCCTCCAAAAAACTCCAATTTCGGGGGAAGCAATAAATGAGCCTATGAGGGGTTTTGCTCCCCTCCCCTTCTAAAATTGAACCAAACATATCAAATTAAAAATATTCCCTCCCTTCCCCTTCAAAAACCTTCAACCAAACAGACCCTTAAAGTTAGCTTTAAACTGTTATTTTACATTGTTGAGATGTTGATATTGATTCTGATAAGATTTGTTTGTATCCTTTAGGATCATGACAGGATCTCATTCCTATTTAGATTACATCTCTCATGTATAAAATACTTGTACAAACCTTTTCGTTGTGAGTAAGAAATATTCATATTCAAGTTACGTTTCGAGAGATACAAAAGGGGAATATCTTGAGGTGATTTGCATTGTTAGAAAGTAGTTGAGTTATTAGTTGGAGTATATGCTTGTGCCATATGCAATTTTAAGCAGAACTGCTATTCTGCTTTTAAAAATTATATTTTATCATTTAGGCGGGTTTATGGTAAATGGCCGATTGCTAATTCAAGGTTTTTTTCTTGAGGGATGATGTAGGAATGCGATAGTTAACCATTGCTTGACCATTTATGTGATTTTTCTTTTCAGGCTTCTTTGGAGAAGTCTTCCGTGGCATATGGAATGGCACAGATGTTGCAATCAAGGTTTTTCTAGAGCAAGATTTAACCGCTGAAAACATGGAAGATTTCTGCAATGAAATATCTATTCTGAGGTATTTGGTTGTTAATATGCAGTTTGTTAACCTTTTCTGGTGTGTTCAACATGTTCTGACACTCTTTTCTTTTTGAATTTGTGTTCTTGTTTTCATCCAGCCGACTCCGACATCCTAATGGTATTCTCCAACATTTTAACTATTTACTTCTATAGTTTCGGATTTCACTTTGATCTTGCATATATGTTTTATACATGTAGTATGGCCTCTGAATTGTTGTCTTTAGTAAAATCTTCTTTACTGATAAGTATAAAAAAGTAAGATTATGTAAGCTTGGTTAGATAAGTATATCATGCAGCATATTTCCTTTCAGTTTATGTGTTATTTATATAGTGATGAAATTGTATGCAGTCATCTTATTTCTTGGTGCATGCACAAAGCCTCCACGTTTATCTATGGTCACAGAATATATGGAGATGGGATCATTGTATTACTTGATACATTTGAGCGGTCAGAAGAAAAGGCTCAGTTGGCGGAGACGACTAAAGATGTTGCGTGACATATGCAGGTAAGTACTACGATTATGCTTGCTTTTTCATATCCTATCTCTTCATTGGCATTTATGCTAAACAGTTATTGCACGTATTTTACTGCTTCGTTGCCTTTCAATCAATCTCATAAGTTCCGTGTCCATTCAATTTCATATGAGAAACAACCGTTATTGTCGGCATTCCATGACCTACTTTCTTCCTTTTCCGAATAATTTTAAAAACATATCCTGGTTCAAATTGTGAACTGTAAATTGCAACAAATGTAACATGTAAGGATTAGTGAGACAATGCAACATTACTTGAAATCTATCAGATAAATGATGTAATGCTTAAGTTAATTACTTCATAGCAGTAGTTAACAAAACACTTTACCATAAGGCTCAAAATGAAACCTTGAGTTTTATGTCATATAAGTTACACAGATAGAGCAACTTATAGCCAAATAATGTCTATGTAGCGTAAACAAGTAACTATGTGCTGCCTTTACGTGTGATGTGATCCTTCGAGCTGTCAGAACCGAATAAGGTGTCGTTGATCGTGGAAGGGGTGAAGGCGCCACAAATACAACCAGGGTGGGTTTCCGATTGATATTTCAGGAGGACGCCACAACCGGCTATAATGCCCCGGTTGATAAACCGGCATGAGCTCCACGACAATGCCGATAAGCTCTCTATTTTTAACTCAATAAAATTCAACATTCATTTCATAATAGCAAATTACAATATATATTATAGAGCTCTAGCTCTATTTGACTCAATAAACCCTCGGTAATTCAAATTTAAATTTAAAACTAAAAGAAATAAATGGGCATTTATGACTTATAAAGTAATTCCCAAAAATAACTATAGAAATCAATGCTAGATACCTAAAATAGCTCACATATCTCCAAATCAATTGCAAGCTCCTCCGTCAAATTTATTGACTTGAAAATGGGAACGATGGCTCAAAATATCAAAATGCATGATTTCATGGGCTAGTAGGCATGGATTTCTTGACTTCAATAAATGCCCAGCAAATTACAAGATCAGTTCAATTAGTAATACCAAACTAAATCCCCGGGACTTGCGTCATAGGAAATTAGTTGTAAATATCTATCCTTGATGGCTCAAAATCAAATACAAGTGTGGAACTGACATTATTTTGAAGTGCACATTTTTATATAAGACTCCTTCCACATGCTTAAAGAGTTTGTGATTACATCAATGTGGAATCTTCTGTTTTAGAAAAATGAAAATAGAGCAACAGAATAATTAAGAAGGTGTATTCAGTAGTAATCATGAAGTTTATTTTAATTTAACAATTTCAACTTATATACGACTTTTTTAGTGTCCTCTGTGAGAATGTTTAGAAGAATAATTTAAAAATTAAAAAATCATTGTATTGTGCTACTTAATCAGTATACATATATGAACCATATTGATTCATGCATACATCGTGTTAAGAGTCCCACATTGGATGAGTTCACTAGCACTAATGGCCATAACTCGATATTCAACTTCTACACTAGATCTACCAACAGCACCTTGTTTCGTGTTTTTTAGAAACAAGATTCTCTCCAATTAGGACACAGTAACCCTGAAGTTGAATGCCAAACACCAGGACATTTAGCCCAATTTGCATTTGTATATGCCACACCATTAGTATGAGCTCTGTTCTCATAACCCAAATTTGAAGTTGGTATTAGAGCCTATCCATTGGGCTACCCTCTATTGAGCACTCGGGTCACGCTCCAGATGTCTTGTCCTGGACATGAGGGTTGTGTGTTAAGAGTCTCACATTTGATAAAATATGGTTCGGAAATGTGTTTATAAGTGGTGGGTAGTCCTCATCTTACAAGCCAGTTTTGTAAGGATTGTGTCAGGCCTAACCCAAATCTTAAGACAGTACATTTCATCACATGATATCAGTCTATTTTGTCATCACATTATAGGAAGCACTGTCTCGACTCTTGTCGAATCGAAGCCTATCATGATATTCAAATTGTGAATAGAATAATTATTACTATGATTTCAATTGGATTAAGATGCTTGTATGTTTTTTTTTCCTTTCCAAATTACTTGGATTTACTGACAATAAGAAGCTTTGGGATTTACTTATACATTAGCATATGTAATCGAATGCCAGGTGATCCACCATTTTAGTCAAGCCAATATTTGTTTAATTGAAATTATGTTTTGCTAGACTACTGGTGTCAACTAATTTAATCTATTACTCCCTCCGTCCCATAATAACTGAGCCATTTGCAAAAAAATATTGTCCCAGAAAAATTGACCCATTTCACTTTTCAATACATTATTAATTACTTTTTTCCAATTATAACACTAATTAATATTACTTTCACCACTCCCAATTCAATATATTCTACTTTGCATTTATGATAAAGAAGAATGCACCAATAGTTGATAAGGGCACTCAAACCCATTTTTCTCTCTCTTTCATTTATACACCTTTTCTTAATAAGTGTGAAATGAGCCAAGGGCTCAGTTAAAATGGGACGGAGGGAGTACCTCTTTTTAATCAGAATTTGGTTGAGGTGTTACCTCATTTCAAATTTTAATCACTCAATTGTTTACATTTGATATGTCAACATTGATGTGAACACCTTGGTTATGTGTAGGGGTTTGATGTGCATACACCGTATGAAGATTGTTCACCGTGATTTGAAAAGTGCAAATTGTCTAGTGAACAAGCATTGGACTGTGAAAATCTGTGATTTTGGGCTTTCAAGAATAATGTTAGATCCTCCAATCAGAGATTCTTCGTCGGCCGGAACTCCAGAATGGATGGCTCCTGAACTCATCCGAAATGAACCATTCGATGAAAAATGTGATATCTTTAGCCTTGGGGTGATAATGTGGGAGCTGTGCACCTTGAACAGACCATGGGAAGGCGTACCACCTGAGAGGGTATATTCAACTGTTAATCTGTATTCAACTGTTAATCTGTTCATTTTCCAGTCTTTTCTATTTGTATTTTTTGTTTCATTGAATAAACTATAATTATTACTTCTGATCAGGTGGTTTATTCTGTTGCTCATGAGGGTTCCAGAATGGAGATTCCTGAAGGCCCACTAGGCAGGCTGATTTCAGGTCCACGCTACATTTCTGTTATCACATTTTGATGACAACTTAGACTCATCCGGTTCAACTGTCATTTATTTTTTCATTTCTGTTTACAGATTGTTGGGCAGACGCACATGAACGGCCAAGTTGTGATGAGATTCTCTCTCGTTTGGTGGACATGGAGTATTCATTGTGTTGACACAATCTTATATCTTTTGTACATAGAAAACTTCGGGTAGAGTTGTTACATTGTGTAATCTATCGGCTGAACTACTGTAAATTTTGTTCTCAGACCATTCCAAAATATAAATTAATGATGCTCTTGTTGTCTTACCCGTGTTGCAAATTTTTCACTATTTGAGGCAATGAAATAAGGATGAATCCAATACATCTTTGCATATTTGCCGAGCAAAGAAAAAAACAAAAACATATTTCTGATCAAAAGTTGCATGATTTAGCTCAACTCCAAAATTGGACACGATCTTGTATACAGATAGAAAAGTAGGTATCAAGTTAGTATCATGGGATAACTCCAAGGTCTTGCATGATATTGGTACCAAGTTCTCCGCCCAGACGTTTTTATTTTATTTTTATGCATACATTTTATTTTGCTTCCATGTTTCGTGAATGTATCACACATCAGTCACTTATTTATCGCCTATTTAAAGCATCTTCAAAGAAACTAACACGAATTGACCCTAATTGCTGTACTCATGTCGCTCTCTAGCATTGTTCAATAATCCAACCGCAGTTACCCCTTAGATTTGGCATTTCATTGAGGGAAAAAACCCATGAAAAGCTTGTAGTTATTCCACGGATAAAAATGTTCCTGCATAGTATAGCATAAGTGTGAGATTCTGATATAGTTCACGTCTTCGTCATGTGGTGGCCAATAATCTAGTCTAGACTTAGAATCTCGATTCCTTTCAAGCATAGCCTCTCCTAGGTTCAAATCCATTTGCCATGAGGGGCAGTCAATGTGTAACCTCTTGTATTAGTCTAATATAACTTCATCTTAAATAACTTAGGATATCAAGCAAGAATGCTAAAGTTGAATTCAATCCCAGTTGTTTTAATTTCTCTGTACAATACCCTTTCATCTGTATATGAATATCTTCCCATCGGAGCAATCCTCTTACCCTGTCATTGGAGACAGTTATACATCCCTATCCTAGGAAAAATATATTAAAATTCGTTGTAATTTTTGTTGCATTGGCATCCATTCTCATTCCCCACCCACTCCCACAATAACCTCTAAATCATCAACAGTCAGACTAGGATAACATGTTTCATCCTACTTACTGAGGTCAAAATTGAGAAAACTTGGTCTTAAGTTGTCCGTCTCTTTCAATCCATTCCAGACAGTCCACATGCAGCCACTCCATTCGGTCTCAAATGAACTCTAAATCTCTCAGTTGCTAAGGCAGTGAGGTTCAAGCAATAAGAAACCCCTAAATAGATAAAGTTTACAAAACTAGGTCTTACAGATATATTTGAACATATCTATTATCATCTCAAAACTAAATAAATAAAATAGATCTTTCAAAGAATATTGCTAATACTATTGCACATGTTGTGGATTTGTTGTGGATTTGCAAAATAAATAAATATAAATATATCACCCTAATCTTTGTCTGGTGAAAAATAGCGGATAACCGATAACCTAACTTATAGTGAACGAATTACCTGATTGAATTTGTAGTGTTTGATAAAATTAACAGTTGAATTATCTTATAAATATGTTTCATTAATATTATTTTTTTATGGTTAGCATAAAATGAGTAAAATTCAAGGAAAAAAACGTTATTTTTTGACGCAAGAAAAAGTTATTAACTACTTGAAATAACTTTAAAAATACTGTTGTGTAAACTTATTATGAAATGACAGTATATATTAATTAAATTCTTTTACTTTTTCTATCATTTTTTAAAAGAAAACTCTTGGGCTTACCCATTTCTTGTTTGTATGTTGGTGCTATTAGAACTCTGCTCTTTACCCAAACCGTTTCGCTCATTTTCAAAGTAAATGTCCAAAATGCCCTTACGTGAGTTAATATGCGCTGCGTGACTTAACTCACGCTACGTGAGTTAAGTCACGCTGGATACTATTTTCGTTCAAAACCCAGTAGGCAACCACACAACTCCATTTTTTCTTTCTCTCCACCTCCAAAAACCCAAAAAGTGCGAATTTTTGGGTCAAAATCTTCATTCCAAATCGTCAGGAAACAAGTTTCTACGCTCATCAAGCATCAAAGAACAGGTAATGTACCGTCAAAACTCTTTCATTTTTGCTGGTTTTGCAGGTAGTTTCGTTTTTCATTTCAATAAGTGTAGGGCTAAGCGTGAGTTAACTCACGCTAGTTGTAAGGGTTGCGTGAGTTAACTCACGCAGAAGGTTAACACTAGCGTGTGTTAATTCACGCTACTGTGATGCCCAAATTTTGAAAATTTGCGCCACTTTTTTTACTTGCTTTGCTTACCGCACAAGTTATTTATTTATTTTTTTCTTTCTTATTTTTTATTGAATAGACATTGAGTGAGATGGTTGAAAATGTGGGGGAGGATGACGTTGAACCTAAACCGGCCAAAAGCAAACCTTCCGGCGTAGGCGTAGGTTCCGGCGTAGCATCCGGCGATGTCAAACCAAGCAAACAAGTGGAGTTTAAAGTGAAAATTCCTTTTCAAGCTCACATAGTTCACAACCAAGCAAAACCGGTACCTACCGGTAACTTTGAAGAGAAGCCTAAACCGGTATCTATCGGTGTTTGTGTTATTGAAGTAAACACCAGGTCATTTTTTACAACAATTGAAAGATGGAGAGATCGTGAAGAATTACTTGGTTGGGTTCGTCGACAAGCGGCAACGGCCGGATTTACTATTTCTATAGATAAATCTAGTACAATATCGCCATACATGACGATGCAATGTGAGAGGAGTGGTGAATACAAGCCACCTAAGACGAGGAAGAAACTGAAGCTTGAAGGCACATGCACAAGGAAATGTAATTGTCCGTTTAGGTTGAAATGCTTCTTTGATAAAAAAAAACACAAGATTGGTGGATTGCAATGCTTTGTGGAATTCACAACCATGACTTGGCGCCAAAGTTATCTGGCCACCGTCTTGCGGGTCGACTAAAAGCGGAGGAGAAGCAAAGAGTTATCGACATGACAAAGAGCTTAGCAAAGCCTAGGAATATTCTCACGGATTTGAAGGAAAGTTACAAAGAAAGTGTGACACTCATCAAGCAAGTGTATAATGCGCGAACTAGATGGCGCATGGGGCAAGACGAAGTTGCAATACTTGATTACAAAGTTGGAGAAGCATCAATATGTCTATTTCACAAGAGCAAACAACGAAGAAACCACTCTTGAAGACTTATTCTTTGCTCATCCGGATTCTATTGATATGCTTAACATTTTTCGCATCGTTTTGGTCATGGACTCCACCTACAATGTTAAAGCCACCTCCGAAAAAAGTGGCCACCAAGGGAGCACCTAAAAGGGTGAAGTCTACACCAAAAACGAGGTCCACGGGTCGAATCCCCTCTAGGTGGGAGACTATTGATGTTCAAAATCCCTATAGTCAATGCTCACATGACAAGAGTAATGTTCCAAAGAGTAAAGGTTCACGTCTTGGCACTTGCTCCCGCTCACAAGCTTCGACTCCTACTTCAAAACCAAAACCTTATTTGCAAATACCATACATTTCACAAATTCCACATCTCATAAGACCTTACATTGAAGACATTGTGAATGTTAGAGGGGATGGTAATTGTGGTTTACGGGTCGTAGCTAGGCACATGGGATTGAATGAGGAAGATCATGTTTTGGTTCGTCATGCACTTATTAATGAGTTGAAAAATCACAAGAGTGACTTCTTGCCGATATATGCTACCGAGAGCCGTTACAAACTTATCTTGGATGGTTTACACCCTCCAACAAGTAAAAGTGGTATTGCACCTTCAGAAAAGTGGTTGACCACTCCGGATATGGGTCACATCATTGCTAGTTGCTACAATAGACTTTGCCCGAAATGGGTGGTTCATATCTGGATATGGGTCACATCATTGTTAGTTCTATTGACTTTGCCCGAAATGGGTGGTTCATGTGAGACATATTTTCCAATCCGGAGTGTTTCACCACTTAAGCTACATTCCAACATAATGTGTCTTTGCTTAATTCCGGACCACTTTCTTCATGTGAAGTTGAAAGAAAATTGTTCGTTACCACCTCCTTGTAAGGAGTGGATGACTCACAAGATTGGGGAGATGGATCAATAGCTTTTTGAGTTTTTGGATAGACAAACCGCCTTCGATGAGCTCATGTTTAAGGAGCCGATGCCGCCGAAGAAACCAACAAATGAGCACAATCCTATTACTTGTGACACTCCAACTCCGGAAAAACCAAAGCAAGATTTCGAAGTTATGGATGAAGACGAAGATTATGCACTACCACTAGTCTAATTAGATAGGTTATGACACTTTTGGATCGGTCAGTGTTCGTCATATTTTTTGGTGGTATTACACCCCGACATATTTTTTGGTGTCCGATTGTGTAATTTGGATATTTATGGCCAATATGTAACTAATATTATATATTATATAAATATATGAAATGAATTAGTTTTTGGATCATTTACGTGTCATTAAGTGTGTTTAAGTGATTACGGGTCATTACCGGCGAATTTGTGAAATTTGGACCGTTTGGATCATTATGTGTGATTACGTGATTGTGAGAAAAACGGTGTAATAATTTTGTTCGATTATGACGAACTATCCGATAATCTTGTTAAACTGGCGTAATTCGGTTAAGTTATGAATGTGGCGTGATTACGGGTCATTCTAGACTTTTTCTAAGTCTGTTCAGTAATTGGTTGCATTTAATGCAAATTCTGTTGTCTGCTATGAACGTGAGTTAACTCAAGCTAGTACAAAGGACAACGTGAGTTAACTCACGCTACATTACGCTGCAATTTACACTAGCGCATGTTAAGTCACGCAACATGTGTTAACATACGTAGCCATTTGTACTAGCGTGAGTTAACACGTGTAGGGGTATTTTAGACATTTACTTTAGGAATGAGCAAAATCGTTTCGGTAAAGAGCAGAATTCGTGCTATTATTCACATTTCGATTTTTGTCAAATGACACGTTGTCACATCAAAGTGACGTGTTAACACACCATTAAAAATATGTGTGTAAAATAATCGTACATTGATAGTATACTAATTTAATTTCCTAAAAAAAAAAGTATACTAATTTAATTTCTTAAAAAAAATAAAGATAGTAAACTAATAAATATAAAGATTTTTTTTTCTCATTCTCAAACTTTATCCATCACCATTTTTTCTTGATTTACCTAAGAGGGGTGATTTAGGGTCAATTTTGACCCAAAATCACCTATCTGAATTGTGTTTTTCTTACTTTTGTAGTTGAATAAACGATTTCCATATATTTTCATTTTTATTTCGTTTGCTTTTGTGATCTCATCATTATCATGGATGTTGTGAGTCCGTCAGAAGATTCATTTTTTTTTTGTTTTTTGCAGCAATTTTAAATTTATATGATATAATTTAAATGAATATCGATTATTTTTATAAAAAACAAATAAAATATAACACTTCCCCACTTTTAGATCGCCTAAACCCTAACGTCATAGAACATTATTAATTAGCATAGTTTCCCAGATGAAACGAATTCACACCGCTAACCGATTTGAAAAGCTCAAATCCCAACAAAAACAAACAACACCACCACCACAAATCATGAAGTTTGTCACCGAAGCTCAACCATCTCCTTCTTCGTCCGCCGTACTTGAAGACGGTTGGTCCAACGATGCCACATTCACACTCATCGATGCATGGGGCAAACTTTCCAAAACGCTTAACCGCAAATATCTGCGTCAGTATCACTGGAAAGAGATCGCGAAAACCATCAATGACCATCACGGTTACTCTAGAAAAGAGCGACGCACTTACGTTCATTGCAAAAATCGATTCGAAGCGCTTAAGAAGAAGTACGCTATTGAGAAAGCTAGGGTTTCGGAAAACGACTTTTACGATGATGCATGGCTGTTTTTCGAGAAACTTGATTCCGTGCTTGGAGATGGTTTACCGGCGAAGGTCTCTCCGCCGGTTGAACCTACGGTGGATGTTCCGGCATGGGCGTTGGCACCGGTAGGTCGTCGATCTGGTGCTCAGAGCACTCAGAAAGAACTTGCGCCGGCGAGAATGTCGTCGGAGAGTGCGGAGGAGGAGTCACGTTTTCGCCGGAATGTATCATCTCAGAAACGACCGGCTTCAGTGACAGCGACATCGTCTCCGGAGAGCGCGGGGGACTTACGTTTTCGGAGAAATTTATCTGCTTTTGCTGCAGCTGCTGCTGCAGCAGCTGAAGTGGAGGTCGATAATTCCGATTCCGATAATTCTGATTCCGATGATTCAGATTTCAATTACGAAGCATATGATTCAGAGGTGAGCAATGAGAGTAAGAAGAGGAAGAGAGGAAGAAGGGATGTGGAATTAGGGCACAGAGAGGTTGCAGGAAGAAAGGACAGGGAATCAGGGTATAGAGAGGTTACAAATGCTATGGAGAAGTTTGGTGAAGTACACGAAAGAGTGGAATCATCGAAGCAGCGAAAAAATGTGGATTTGGAGAAACAGAAAATGCAGAAACAGAAGATGCAATTTTCAAAGGATTCTCAGAGGGTTCAATTTTCAGAAGGTTCTCAGAGAATGGAATTTTTAAAGGATTCTCAGACTCGGTGGATGCAATTTTTAGAGGATCAGACTCAGAGGATACAATCTTCAGAGGGTTCTCAGAGGATGCAATTTTCAAGGGATTCTCAGACTCAGAGGGTGCAATATCCAGAGGATTCTCAGAGAATGCAATTTTCAAAGGATTCTCAGACTCAGAGGATGCAATTTCCAGAGGATTCTCAGAGGTGGAGGGTGCAATATCCAAAGGATTCTCAGAGAATGCAATGTTCAAAGGATTCTCAGACTCAGAGGATGCAATTTCCAGAGGATTCTCAGAGGATGCAATTTTCAAAGGATTCTCAGAGAATGCAGCTGCAGAAAACCAACAACTCAAAGTGAGTCTCTTCTTTTTCTTTTGTTTGTTTTCTTTTTAAGCATACAAATTTGTGTTTCTTAGGAGTTATCAGCTTATTGTGAGTGAATCATTGACTGCATTGTTTATTGTTTGTTTTGTTGATTGTCTTGTTAGGGCTTGTTTATTTTGCTTTATTTGAGTTTATCTACCAGCATAAACACTTGTGATTTGTCAGACCTGTTTGGGAAAACTTATGAAAACAGCTTATAGCTTATCTTGAAACAATTTAACTTTATTTTATCTTTTGTTATAGAAATATCTTATACACAAATGCTTATCATAAGCGCTTATGCAATAAGCTGTGAATTAAGCTGTTTATCCAAATTGGGCCTTATTGTTACTTTTGGGTTGATGTAGAATTGTAGGTTGTTTAGATAGAGTAGAGAACATTAATAGTTCTTGCTTGATGTGGGATGTTGTTTTGTATATGTTGTAGATAAAAATGAATTATTGAATTCCGCATAACATTACCTGTGATGACCATTTAACTTGTAGGTTCTTTGCTATGCTTTAATTCATTTGAAATATATGAAGCATAAATTTTGATATCTGATCATGGTTCTATTAGGTGTATAAGATATGTTTTAGAAACAAGAGTGTGTGATTCAAGTTATGGAAAAACAAGAGTGTTGATTCAAGTTATGGAATATGGTTAGCTTATGTTAATAACTCACTGCAAAGAATAACTATAACTACCTAAACTGATGACAAACAGGGGGTCGGAAAGAACAACTTCATTGAATGATTGAAACGAACAAATCTCAAATGCATTTGGGAAAGAAACACTTCACAAAAGTTTTTACTTTTACCTGCTTCTTCCATTCTCTCCAAATTTCTATTTCCTTAATGCGTTGTTTCCATTATTTCCCTCTATTATATAATAAGTGATGTTATTTGAACATACAAAATTCAACTCTGTACTCCGACACCAATGACCGAAAGAAAAAAGAGAAAAAAAAAGCAATAAAAAAGTCAAAACATGTTGAACAACAATTTTTTTCTCCTTGTTCAAACAACATTTCTCTTATCTAATTGAGTCTGCTCTTGTGAATCTTGTAGACTTTCATTCCTCTTTATTCTGCCAGATATAGTTAATTCATATGGTAACTCAGTAGTAACTATAGTTCATGCCTTGTTCTCCTAGTTATCTACAACCTACCTACTTAAATTTGCATGAAGCGCAAATTCATAATATTATATATGATGATTTCGGGCCTAAGGCAGCCAAGAAATTACTTAGGTATTTTTCTAAGTCTCTTGATTAAAGAATGTGTTTGATGGGTATTCCTGTAGTTACCACTCGTGATGATCATAAAAAGGAGATATGAGAGAATATTCAAACCTGACCATCTTAGAAAATTAAACCGTAGTTTTTACTTTGATTACTCACAGTAGTTTTTATCTATATGTGATAGTCCGACAAAAAAATCTACATATGATAGTTTTATTTCAATAATTTTTACTTTGTTTGCTTACATTGGTTTTTATCCATGATTATATCTCAATAATTTTTACTTTACCAATAATATATACTTTGATTGCTTACAGTAGATTTTATCTGTATATGATAGTTTTTGTCTCGTGTTATTTGTCCATCATTTAGAAGAGCTACTGACTTATGACTATTATTATTATTGTTTAAATAGACACATGGATGATGTATCAGCTCCTTCTCGAAGCAGGTTAGATTCTCAGTCTACCAAAAAGAAAGTTAGAGGTCCCACACTGATGAAGAAGTTAGCACTTGACCGTACTGATGGACAAAGGATACCGATTGAATTTGATGAATCAACTGGGAAATCGATAGGGGAAAACAAGACAAAGTTCAAGAGTTATTTGGGTTTCCTTGGTCGAAGCAAAATCAGTATTTTGATAGAAGATTGGGATTCCGTAGATGCGAATGTGAAGGATGAAATTTGGACAGAGATCCTGGTAATTGTAATTATCTTTGTAAATGTTGTACTTAACTATATTATTGTCATTCACTAACTCCTCCATCTTGTTGTGTAATATAGAAAATATGGGATGTTCCTAATTCTGGCTTCTTACGAAAGAAATGGATTGCATATGTGGGTGAGCGTTGGAGGGCATTTAAGACTAATTTGACTTCTAGATATATACATGGGGATCTTAGGGGACAATCTCCTCTTGAGGCCTATAATTTTCTTGATGAGGAAACATGGCAAGCGTTTGTTCAGATGCGACTGGACCCTGCCTTTCAGGTTACTTGAACTTATAATTTAGTTGGTCAACCAAATTTATTTTTAGTACTAAATTTAATTCGCGTGTATGCATAATAGGAGATAAGAAAGAAAGCTCAAATGAGTTCGGCTCATCATACAACCCCTCACAGATTGTCTCGTGGGGGATATGAGTTGCTCCAAGAGAAGATAATGCAAGAGAAGTTAAAACAAAAGCAAGATTCATTGGGTGATTCGGTAGCTGCACCTCCATCTCCACCAGCACGCCATGAGCAATGGAAGAGAGCCCGACAAAAGCCATCAGGAGATTACACATCAGAGGACTCACGCATTATTGCCGAGAAAATTGTAAGTAAATACGCAACTCTAATTTTGTAATTATACAACCAGCTCACAATTTTCTAATTTTTTATTTTAAATTATATGTTTTAGGATTCTCTGGTCGAAAAAACAGCTCAAGGAACTTTTGTTCCACAAGGACGTAAAGATATTTTGGCAGAAGCCATTGGCAAACCTGAGCACTCTGGTTTTGTTCGTGGTGTTGGTCGAGGTGTGGGTATTCGGCAATACTTTGGACCACTTTCACGTGACTCCTCCCCACCTGTTTTTAGTAGTGAACAATTAAAGACCATAAAAGTGGAGCTTACTCAGCAAATTAAAGAGGAATTGATGCAGGATCTGGAAGCTATGGGTTTCTCTAAAAAACCCTCGAATTTCCCAACTCACTCTCTTAATACCGTTGTACCTGCGAGCACAAAGGGTAGTTCTTCTGTTGTGCCTCCTATACCAGAGGAGGATGAAATCCCAGAACGATGTGAATTGTATGTTGATGATTTGCTTCATGCAGTGGCCTATGGCAATATGTACAAGTTGGGGCCTACCATACATAATCAGATACTAGAAAATGATATGATGAGGGTGGTTGTTAGTGAGGTGTTAGATGCTAACGCTCAAGTGCCTATGCCGACTGATGAGGTGGAAACGGTTGGGCAGGCCCTCAACAATTTCATTCAATGGCCAAAAAGACTTGTGGAGATTGTTTCTGATAAGGTATTAATTACATGTCTCTCACTATTTACACTCGAAACCTCTTGAATATGTTACTTAATGTTCAATCTCAATTGTTTAGGATGTTGATGGATATGAAAAAGACGATGTTTCACCCAAAAGGTCGGACCCTCAACTAGATTCTGTTCAACAGTTGGTTTTAAAGGCGATGTGTATGTCAGAATCTATAAAGCTTGAGTTGGAACACGATAGAATGAAGTCTCTTTGGCTCTCACAGAGAGATATTATGGAGTTGTGTATGGGTAAACAAGAGTTATCCATAACTATTCTACGATTGTGGTTAACGTAAGTTCCTTTTTTTATAAGCTTAGCTAACTAATTAATTATCATTTATACTTAATACTTACTTCAATTTCAATATTTTAGGTATTTGAATCGCCTCTCAATTAATGTGGTTAAGAGTGACTTATATGGATTTATTGATCCATGTTTCATTCAAAGTCAACATGATCCAAGTAATGCTGAAGCCTACATACAAAATAAGTTATGCGATGATAAAAAAGAGTGTTACCTAGCACCTTATTACAATAAGTAAGTACATGTTCATTGTGGTTCATTGCTTATAATGTATACAATTGTATTCAATACCTATCTAACTGGTTGTTCTTTAATGTAGTCGTCATTGGCAATTGCTCATTATTTGTCCTAAGAAGAATAATGTAGTATTCCTATGTTCGCTGGAAAGAAAGCCAGATAAAAATATTATTCAAACTGTTGATTCGTAAGTGTTTAGTTTATTTATTATACATGGACTTTGTGCTATGATTTATGACACAAATATATAACTTATTGTTAAATTAATACTATCATAGAGCTTTGGATGGATATCATAAGCTGCAAGGTGTTCAAAAGAAGAAGCCAACATGGATTGTCCCTGTCGTAAGTTGTTTTAAATTTCATTTATAATTTATAAAAGCTGCGTTATTATATATAACTTTTAATTACTAAATTCACCTTTGGTATTCAAATTTAGTGTCAAAGACAACCTGAGAGTTATGAGTGTGGCTACTATATTATGATACATATGTTGAAAATTGTATCTGATGGGATTATTGATTCATGGAAGAAGGTAATATAATTCTTTAACAAGTTATGTTATTTAATTGTTTTTTTTTAATGTTGATGTGCTAATCTTATCTTATTCAAAATTCATTCAGATATTTGGAAATCCTGAGCCATTCGATGAGGATGAACTTATAAACGTCCGACAACGTTGTGCAAGTTTGATTCTTGAATTTATTCAAGGAACTAAAAATGTTTGATATCGGTGATTATTAAAACCTCTCTATTCTGTTAACTAACAATGGAGTTTGCTTTTTTTAAAACCTTTTTTCCTCTGCCTGTGAATCTTTTGCATCTTACTGAACATTTCTTTTTTCCTTTTTCTTTTGTTGTTTCTAAACTATATTTTAACCTATTGTTTTGACTCTTGATAGTACTGTTCACATCTGCCAATTGATACACAACAAATTTTACTGTAATGCAGTATTAGTAATACTATTTTTGAGTTGTGTACGGCGATACTCGAAAGACAGATTTGCATTCCATCTGATGGATTTAGGGCCATTTGAAGGATACATGTCACTGATCTGGTAATAAACGGTGTCTTCCATGAAAGGAAAAATAAAAAAAACTGGTACCATGGAAAGATTAAGTAAAACACAGGGAACATTTAGAACAAGAAAAGACCTTTGGCATCACTTTCATCATACAATCAAGTAAGAGCAATATGCTGTCATAAATTCATAATTCTGTAGGCTGGTTTCTTTTCTTTTTCTGGAAAAGAATGCATTACAACCACTTTAAAATAGACATTGTGTTCAAGATTGAATAATGTTACTAGTTCTATCGGGTTGTGTATTTTAAACGGTGTCGGATTTTGACGTCAAAGTAACATCTCTTATTCGATAACTCATTTACTTGTGTATAATATCCATGTTAACCCTTGTATTGATTGAATTTCAATTAAGTAGAATTGTGAAGTTATTTTGCATAATTATTCATCTTGTCTCCCTTCTGAGTGAGAATAACATTCTTGTAGTATTCAACGAATTTAGTGAAGTACATCTTTGCACTGGATTGAATTGTTTACTTTAGAAGAAACAAATTCAGCGATTATTTAGTTTGAACCAAAATTAACTTGGCAAGAGTTTTTTTATTTTCGTGTTCCTTTTTCTCAGGTTCAATTATCTTTGGTGTCAATTTGAGTGAGTTGGTTTAGCTTCATTAAAAAAATAAGAGTTTTTTATTCGACAAGAATATGTGGATTATCTTTGCATCTATTGCTATAGGTAATTTTGTTTTCCCATGAAACAAATGAAGGGTATTTTTCCATTCACATCACATGTTATACGAAAACCCAACAATTAATACTCCCTTTTTCTACCTCTTATTTAATGGTTTTTTTTTATAATATTAGTGGCTGTCTTTAGTGTTTCACAACTATCTATAATGATATATTGATAAAAATAATTAAAAAAATACAACAGTTAATGATTGTATTGGTTTTGATTTTGTTTGTTTTTCTTCTTAAAATAAGGACCATGACGAGTATTAAAAAATTTCAGCCTCATTTATAGTACATTAAATGAAAGATTGCTTATTTTTTCCACCTTATCTATTTCTCGTGCGTCTATTTTTTTACAAAAATATCAATGAGATTTCATATTATATAATTTATAAAACTACACTTGAGGTCTTAGCTAATAAGAGAACTTATCTGGTAACTTCAGAGGTAACTTCAGAGGCTGAACTCAAATCCCTAGAAAATTATCGTAAAATGACAATTAATGTCACTTTAATTAATAATAATAAAATCTATAAAACTATATTCACATTTTCAAGTATCATAGTTTTGCTTTTGTTATAGATCAAGCTTCAAAAGGAAATTTACCTTTGAACTTGAACTTGAAAGTTCGAGTGGTTATCTCATCTTGTTTCAAAATTTGCTATGTACATTCACTACTTATTTTTGTTGAATGTTGATTGGTAGATATTATATTATTTTCATTATGTGGGATATGTACCTAACAAATATAGAATGCATTTTTTGTCAAAAAAAATAAAAAATATAGAATGCATTTTTTTGTCAAAAAATAGAATGCATTTATTTGCAATTGTGAGATATGTACCTAACAAATATAGAATGCATTTATTTCCAAATGTGAGATATGTACCCTACTTATTATGATTGGTTCTTATTTTATTTTTTTCTTTATCAAATATAGAATGTATTTATTTTTGTTGGCATTTATCGTTATTACTTAGGGTGCTACTAATTCATTTTACTCTCTCGTAATAGAGTGATAATTAGCCTGTCAATTAACTGAATGTTAATAATATTTTCTGCCTAAGATGTGTTATATTGATTAACAACCAATATATTTTAAAATGTAAAGTGTTAATTAAAATTCCACGTTAAATTAAAGAGTTGAGGTTAAACATAGACAAGTAAGATGACTTATAAACTCAACGTCCTTAAAATTAAGGTGAAAATATAGTGTCCAATTTCACTTTTTCAATCGTTATTCATAATTAATAAAAGTATGGATTATTTTTTTTGACAAGAATAAAAGTATGGATAATATCATAGTTATTTCACTTTTACAAGTAATACATATTTTGAATATCACAAACAAATTTCACACGTACCATAAATTTTGCAATTGAAGAGATACTTCCTCATTATTTTCTTTAAAACAAAATACAAAACATCCCCGTGCGCGGGTTAAAATCTAGTATAATTTATTTGGAGGAGATAACATAAGGGTACATGTTTGTTGGTTCTAATTTATTAAACTTGGAAGCGCATTATGAGAAAAGCACTTGCTCAAAATAAATTAATTTTTTTTATGGCGTCAACATTTGGAAACTTTAATTGAGGGAGAATTTGTTGAGAAATCAATTAGAATTTTCAAACAATATTATGCATGCAAGTGGTTTGAAATTCAGAGATACATTTGAAAAAAAGTGATGAGATGTAGTATCTAGAATCTTGAAGAACTCTTAGAAAGTGAAGATTCTTGTAAATGCAGGATAATTAATATCCAATGCAACATTCACGAACCCCCTCTATAAATGGGGGTCTTGTGAAGTATTGTAGCATCTTAATCCAAGATCAAGAGAGAGTGAGTCTCTTGTGAAATATATGCATGAGAAGGAAAAAAAAAACCGAAATATGCTCACAAAGTTACAATATTCGGAATATATGAACCCAAAAAACAGTTAAATGGAATTGGGTAAAAAAACACTTACATGGAACCAATCCCAAAAATATGCATGCATAGACCAAGGCAACATAGTCCAAGGCATAACCAACGGTTATATAATGAGTTTAGACTAGGATCTTACAAATTGCTGAGTAAATATATATAACAGAAAATAACATTAAAGAGTGGCATGCCAACACTTTACCCATCCAATATAGAAAGCCAAACCTCCATTAGAGTGCCTCTTGTAAAGAAAGAACTCCAATTCCAATTTGATTATACATGTTACATTAATTATCCTGCAAAAGGAGATTTGATCAGGGCGAAATTAGTTGTTTGTTAGGCATTTCAATATACCTCCATTAACTCCTCACTCTCCAACATAAATTGAGCTAATGTGCATAATACTCAAAACATCTAGCAAGACATTGAAGATTTCTCCTCCCCAACATACACGCGATTTGTTTGGATTACACTTTTCAAGTTTGCAAGAAAAAAAACTTTCCTAGACATTTGAATTATGTAATCCTAAGAGATAGCGTGTTTTTAGAAAAGTGTGCGTGGGGAAGAAATTATCTTCTTGAGCTCAAGTCAAGAATGAAATAAGAGAGATGGCAAAAAAAACTAACCAGCTAGAGGAAAGTCCTACATTAAAAAGAAGTATCTCAATTTTTGGTTCGACAAACCCCTTTAAGAACTCCCTCACTCAACTTCTTATTTCTTCAACGGATTTAATTTGTATATATCAATAATGTAAAACTCTTTTACACATGCATTCATTAAACCATTCAATAATGTCACTTGTTTAAGTTCGTTCCTAAAATATAGCCACCAATATCTATTTATAACATAATTTGATTAGATGTATGTGCAAAAAGTTTGACGATATATAGAAAACAATCTCTTCTTTTGCACACATTTACTATTAGAACCAATGAGTAAAAATAAACTCTTATTTCACTCAAATGCAACACGTTCTTAGAAGTTTTTGACAATAAAGGACAAAGCACTGAAGATGCTCTAAGTTGACTTACTCTATGTCAATAAGTTCACCAAAACACAATGGGTGTAATGTTTTACCTCACTCAAATTGAATTATTGGGATTAATATGATTCCCAGATCCTGTATCTAAAGATTCTAGACCAAATCATTACAAACAAGAAAACCCTAACTGACAGAAGAACTTAATTGTGCAGACAATAATTTGCCCTGCATGCATGGCTTGTTTCTGTATATTCGTATTTTATGGTCTATAGAAAACATTATATACTGTGTGCAGAAGCAGCATTGACAAAAGTTATACTGTGTGTGTGAGCCACAGAATCTGATGCCAGACACATGATCTAATCAATCAAAGCGTACATGTCATCATGGTAGAAAACAAAATGCTACATCTCAATCACCCTTTGCATGGATCTTCTATTTTTATT
>Ga0228710_1004144_pt1 | contig 22885 bp, 8 predicted proteins | sample MedpolnodulmetaG_FD_177995 | JGI IMG/M metagenome (GOLD analysis project Ga0228710, IMG submission 177995) | Root nodule microbial communities from Medicago polymorpha collected in Santa Monica, California, United States - pink nodules | ecosystem: Host-associated > Plants > Roots > Nodule...
CAATCTTTTATTGATACCACTCTTAATGTTAAGGATGTGACTAATTCCTATGGAGATTGGGACAATAATTTTTTGTTTGAAAATCTGCTAGATAACATTGCAAATAAAGTGATAGCGCTCCCTGCACCGACTGAAGCTGATGGGCCTGACACTATTGGATGGGGAGGCACTAGTACTTGTCAGTTCTCGATTAAGAGTGCCTATAATCTACTTACTCATAAGCAATCTAGTATTGAAGGGGATAGGAAAATCCTTTGGAGATGGAAGGGTCCCCATTGTATTCAAACTTTCATGTGGTTAGTGGCACACGGTCATATTTTCACTAACTATCGTCGTAGTAGGTGAGGGGTGGGTATATCACCTACTTGTCCCTGTTGTGGGAATGCAGATGAGGCTGTCCTTCATGTGCTTCGTGACTGCTCGACATCTTTTCAGGTATGGTCTAGACTTGTGCCTTCAGATTGGAAAACTAATTTCTTTTCTTTTGTTGATTGCAGGGATTGGGTTTTCAAAAACCTTGGTAAAACATGCAATGATGTTTCTAAGTCTAGTGGAAAACAACTTTCATGACAACCTGTTGGCATTTGTGGACTTGGCGAAACAAATCAATTTTTGAAGAAGGATTCCAAAGACCGACTAATCCAGCCAATGATATCCAAAATTACATCAGGTTCATTGAAGAAAGTTCTCAAAATCATTTGCAAATCAATCCTCAACACAAGGAAACCGTGTATATTGGATGGAAGATGCCAGTTGATGGTTGGGTGAAACTCAATTGTGACGGAGCATGTAAAGGTAATGGGGAGCTTGTAGGTTGTGGCAGACTTTTTTCGTCAACCTGATGGGAAATTGATTAAAGGATTTAGTCGCAAAATTGGAGCATGTGACGCTTTGCATGCTGAGATGTGGGGCCTCTACCTAGGGCTTGACATGGCATGGAGAGAAGGTTTATCTCATCTAATAGTAGAAAGTGACTGGAAGGTGCTTGTCGATATGGTTTCTAATAATTGCAAGATCAATGGAGTCATTCCTTCTTTGATAAGACGTATTCAAGAGCTTCTTCGGCGTGATTGGCATACTCAAGTTATCCACACATGGCGTGAAGGCAACAGATGTGCTGATTGGCTTGCAAACTTTAGTTTTTCTCTGGATTCTTGGAATTTGCTTGTTTTGGAGACTCCTCCTAGTGAGCTTCGAAGACTCCTTTTTGATGATATTTCTGGGGCTTGTATGCCTAGAGATATGCGTCTAGCTTCTTAGTTTTTCTTTCTTTCTCTTTGGGCCTTTGACCCTCTTTTGTACTAAAAAAAAAGAGTCCAATCGAAACAAGTATAAAGAGTGAAATGACTTACCTGTCCTAGTTTATATTTATAAACCCTTACTCATTCTTTCACAACACTCAAGTCTTCTTAAAACAAAACGATTTTGTTTAGAACTCTGATTTTGGATTAGGGTTAGGGTTTTGAGTAAAACAAAACGTTTTTGCTCAGAACTCTACTTTGGGTTAGGGTTAGGGTTGAGTTTTCAAATGTCACGATCAATTCCAACTAAAGATAGGATTAGCTCCCTACCAGATCCAATTATCTGTCGCATTCTCTCTTTTCTTTCAACCAAACTTGCTGCAACCACAAGCGTCCTCTCGAAGAGATGGGAATCGATATGGCTCTCACTTCCCCCTCTCCACTTTGACGACGAAAGCTTCAAATCCTTCTCTTCCTTTCGCAATTCTGTGTCAAATGTCTTTCTCTCAAGAAACATCATGTTACCCCTCCGATCCTTCCACCTTATTTCTTCGAAAGCTTATAACCTCCACCACTCACACGATGTCAATAGATTTGTTTACGCCGCTGTGCAAAGAGGGATCGAAAACCTCAATCTGAAAATATGCAACATGATTAGCTTTGGACTCAAGTTACCTTTGAGCATTTTCAGTTGCAGGACCCTTGTTGTTCTTCATTTGCATGGGCTAACAGCGAATCTTTCTCGCGTCGTTGTGGACTTTCCTCTCCTCAAAACACTTCATTTGGGTAACGTACATTTTGCACGTGATCAATGTCTCCCAAAGTTTTGATCAGGATGTCCCATCCTTGAGGAATTGCAGATAAAATACTTACCCCGGGCGACTCTTGTTTTGGAGGAAAATTTTCAATGCTTACCGAATTTGATCAGAGCAAACATTTCAGACGTGTGTTCCAGTGCAGCGAGTGTTCTCTTTAGTTTGCTTTGCGGGGCGAAAATTCTGTGTGTAGAACCGGTAAGAGTATTACACGACTCTCTCCTCCAATAAATGTTTAAATGAAATTAGGCTTTATTTGATTTCTATCTTTTATAAATCACAGCGGTTCATAGGTTACATCAATTTCCCCACGTTTCAAAATCTAATCCACATGGAACTTACTCTTAAGCATAAACACTGTGAGAAGTGGAAGTGGGTGATACAAGTGCTGAAGCATTGTCCCAAACTTCAAAATCTTACCGTTCACGAGGTTTTGTTCTTGTCTAAGATTTTCTTTTTTTACCTCAACAGTTTTTCACCTTTTTTATTTTATTTACAAAATATTTGAACTGTTGACAGGACTCCGGGAATGGAAATGAAGTTGTTGGTGATTGGATGGATCCAACAATTGTTCCTGAATGCCTTTCAACACATCTCAGAACATGCTTGCTTGAAGGCTTTAAAAACATGGAATGCGAGGTTCAATTTGCAAAATATATTATGCAGAATGCGAAAGTACTAAACACCATTTCAATTAAGAGTGCCTCTTCCATAGATATAAATGCCAAGTACCAAACGATAACGAATTAGCTTCGTCGGCAAGGGCTTCAACAACATGTGAACTCTTATTTGATTGATGACAGTTAGGGACTTAGAGCATAGCTGCAATAGTTTTATGTCTGCTTTTTATATCAGAGTCTAACATATGCAATGCTAAGATTTAATGGTTTTCAAAGGCATGACCTTTGTTTCATTTTGACTCCATCATTTAGATTTTCAAATATGTATTGGCTTTCATGTATTAAAGGGATGCCAGATCCTTTCAACATATTCATATCTTATCTGATTGATGATTTTTTTACATGAGTTGTGGGAATGAGAAATGGATATCAAAATTTGCAACTACATAGACTAGAGTAGTAGGACGGCATCATGATTAGCTCTTAGAATTTAATCAGCAATTGCTTCTCGCTAATTCTTTCATCCGCTTGCTATAGTAATTGGAATCAAGGCCTACGACAATTGGGACTCGGTTTATTTCCACTAGTTTTAATATCTAGTATACTGGTTAGGGATTTGGCTTGCATTTTGCTATTGCCATTAGTGATTGAATACTGTTTTGTATGCTTATTGATTTATTGCATATTGGTTTGCATTTGCTATTCCTGTTACTGATTTCATACTGTTTTGATACATTTGGTCTGGATTTTGATTTTGCTAGTATTTATTGCATACTGGTTGTGTGACTGATAGTAATGGAGGAGACGTAACCGGTTTCGATCACTTCCATTGTGCTTGTCGGAGTTCTTTCCTGTTTGCCTATTTTTTTCTGATATTGATTGTTCTTTTGCTCTATTAGATCTATTACTCCAATAGTTATTTTATGATTGAATATGTCTGTTCTAATGTTGGTAACCTAAGCTTCCTATTATAATTTGTTCATGCTTTGATCAACCATGTTTTAAGAAAAAACATCTACTAGCTCTAATGTTGATAGTGTCACTTCATTCCTAAGCATAAAAAGAAACATTATCATATGGAACAAATAATACAATATTTAATAAAAACCTCAGTATTATTGTTTCCTCCTCTCAGCATTCTATTCACATTTTACTGGAGAGCAGGTGCCAAGTACTAGTTTGTTGCATGAAGTCAAGTTTGTGATATTGAACTCCATTTGTTTGGATATACTAATCTCATTAGGTTGAGAATTTTAGATCAACTCCTACTCAAGTGCTTTTGGATGGAATAATGAGTTTGCTGTCATGATCAAACAGGGTGATCATTGATAATGTTGCTGTTTATTAAGCCAAATTTTATGTTTTGAACCTTTTTTTCCTAGAATGCATGAACATTGTTCTTGTAACACACCTGAAGGCTCTTCACCTAGGAGAGAAAACCCCTTTTTTGGATATTTCTCTACTCACTAAGTTTTGTCCATTTTTTAATTGGGTCATTCAAAATTACATTGCAATGAAATTAGGCCTATCAAAATTAAATGAATCCGCAACGGGTGATTTCAAATTGGAGAGACACGGTTGAACTTGTTGGTTTGTTATGCAGCTTGAGCTTTCACCTTCAATCTCACTTTTATTTCCAGAGTTTTTTTCATTCTTTGACAAAGCATCATATTCTTGCTCGAACAGTATTTAGATAATCAGTCTATCAACACTACATTCCTCAATGGTAAGGGGCTTCAATTTAGGCAATCTATTGGATGTAGGGAGGTGAAGACAAATTCTTCCTTGATATAAGAATTTATGATCAGAAGGGGAAGGAATTTTGATTCTCCTATCACCAACAGTGAATATTTTAAGCTTGCCTATGGATTGATGGTCATGAGGTGATTTAAACGGTTATAATTCAACTCGGTGTATATTTGGTATCACTGTGCGTGTTCCAGAATCACGATGACTCACCGTGATTTTGTAAAAGCTATAAAGTGTAGCTTTTAGAAAATCATGGTGGATCACCGTGATTCTGACACATCCGCCGCGATATCAAACATAAGCTCAATATTGTAACATGGTTTTGAATTGTCCTTTTCTTTTGTTTTTTTAGCTAAACAAAAGTTTAGGTAAGTTGGGCTTTTTCCTCATTGGGTCAAGGTAGACTTCAAAAAGTGCTAACAAATGTACTTAGAAATCATCCACCAAAGACGTTTTTACCTTGGCAACGGGAATTGAAACCACGTTCTTGCGGGTGAGTCAACTCTTTACCAACTGGACCAACCTTCTTTTGGTTTTAGTTTATTGGAAATACCATCAAACAAATAAAGAATAAGCTTTATTTGCAGTTTGTTAGTCAATAGAATATATTCTTTTGATTACCTTCTAATTTGGATATACTTGGAAAAAGAACTCATATAGGACCAACACTCAAAGAAAAAATGGCATCTCTCATTTGGAATCCACTATACTTTGTTTTTACTTTAACATTTTCTTTTTCTTTAAAAACTTCCAAGGTTCTTCCCTTTTTCATAGATGTTTGCATATATATAGTCTACAACTTGTTTATGAGTCTAAGGTTTTCTTAAAACATACGTAGCCAAGCACGAAGAAATATGTGAGTAAGTTTCTTTTTTCTAGTCATGTTCCTTTTTTCTTGTTTAATCTTTTTTCTGGTTCATGTCTTGTTGTGCATATTGGAGAATATTTGGAATTTGTATGTTACCTGAATATGAAGTACTGATGATTTGAAATATATATCAACCGAGCGGCTCAATTGGTTGAACCTTAACCTTACTTTACTACCATTCGGTTTTTTTTGTGTTGCCTTTGCGGTTTTGTCCTGATTCGAGTAATTTAAAGCAGTTGAATCGTGATTCAAAGGTCTTAATGTTTCAATGTCCGGTTCGGTTTCTAAATATTGGACATATGTGCTTTCAAGATTTTTTTCCCCTTTTCTTTTTGGTCATTTGTTTATATCAAATGCTGAGTAGAGAACCAAAGACATCATTGTTTGATTATTACTCCTCTAACAGTTTTCAAATTGAAATTAAATTACTCACTTTGACCCTAATCAATGTTGAAATTTGACTAATTGAAAAGTTGAACAATTTGTTTTCTTGTTCAATAAAATGGAATTTTTATCTTACCTTTTGCTTTTTTTCTCAAGTCTTGGCCAATAAAATGGGAGCAGTAATTTGTTGCATCAGTGAACAAGGTGAGAAAAAGAACTTGGAAAGAAAGCTTGAAAAGAAAATAGCTGAAATAAGAAGAAATAAATTTGGACAAACCAAATTGAAATCAATTGATAGTATAGTTATGTTATTCCCTATGTTCAAGGAGAGACTAAAAACTTTAAGAGGAATGTTTGAACAATATGGTAAGTTTCAATATTCCAAACATTCTTTTCTTAGTAAACACTCATTTTGGTCCTTAAATGTCTGAGACTTTGTCACAATAGTCCTTGAAAATATCAAAATTACAAAAGCATATCTAAATGTCTTTTGTTAGTAATTTTGATCCTCGAATGTCTCAATATAAGTTTAGTCCAAAAATGTATCTTCAATTTGTTAATTTAGTCCATAAAATTACTAACAAAAGACACTGGAGAATGTGTTTTAATTTCTACAATGGCAGCGTCTCGCACATTTACGAACAAAAATGATGGTTTACTCATTCTTTTCTTTATAAGCCAAATCTTAATTTTGATAGAAAACTAACTTGTTTTATGTTGTATCTATCATAGATGAAGACTCCAATGAATCCATAGAGCCTCATGAACTGAAAACTTTGTTAGAAGATTTGCAACTTCATCTTCCAGACAATGAGATTGAGAATATTTTTCAGTACTGTGATATTGATGGAAGCAAAGGGATACAGTTCAATGAATTTATTGTTCTCCTATGTCTCATTCATATCCTAACAGAACCTTTATCATCTGATAATGTATTCTTTATAAACTTGATTTCAATGTTTTCAAAACTGGACCGGAGATTGAACCGATGAGATTTCTGGCCGTGGTTGAATTAGCACAATCGGTTGAACAGAATTACTAATAAATATCTTCTTTTTTTTTTTAAATTGAACCGATCGGACCAACTGCAGTTCAGCCTGAATCTATCCAATTCTAAGAGACTGAGAACCGACTGCAGTTGAACCTACCAGCAGACTGGTCAGTTCTCGGTTCAACCAGTTAAACCATCCGGTCCAGTTCTGAATACACTGCTTGATTTTATGTTTTGTTGATCTCGAAATTGATATATGCCCTTAAACTATATTGTGATTTATATTTGTTTCAGTCACCAAAGGCAGAGTTAGCACAGCTTGGACAAGTATTTGACAAAATTGTTGAAATCTTTCTCTTTTTTGATCAAAATGGTGATGGGAAGCTTAACAAGAAAGACATGGTCAGGACAATGAATGAGACGAACCCTAGAGAAAGATCCCCGGCACACATCACTAATAACAGATTCAGTATTGTTCATTTCAATTCTTTTTTGCTAGCATGATCTATTAATTTGATCTATTAATTGTTGGTCCCTGCAAATATATCACATTTTGGTTTTAGTTCTCGTAATATTAACTTTAGTCCTTCTGTAGTCCATATTAGGACTAAAATCAAATTCTCTACATATTACAAAGATTAATTCCAATGTAAACAATTATTTCAATTACTAAACAGAACAATATCTTAAAGCAAAAAGTTGTATAAAAATAAAAAGTGGTATATTTGCTTGGTCCTAAAAGACATTTAAGTCATATTAAAAGGACTAACTTCTTTTCTGGTTTTGTTTTCCTCATAGGAGAAATGGACTGGGACAAGAACGGTCAAGTCACATTCAGGGAATTTCTCTTTGGTTTCATTAATTGGGTCGGAATCGATGTTGATGAATAGATGCATAAAAAGAAGTTACACCGCAGATCATAAGAGTGCTTCAAGTTAGATTGTATTGATACTATGTTTGGTTTGCCGTTGTATCATTCATTCTCGAGTTTCGATGCCAATTTGACCGTGATATTAAGAAGCTACAAATTGGAGCTTCACTTCAAACGTGCGTTAGTATATATCTTACCGCTAAAACAGACACTGAATGTGTTTTCTCATTTTCTTAAGAAAGAAAGTATTGTAGAAACTTTTACAGTTTCCTTGTGGCATTGAAAATTAGAACACAAATATGTGAATAGAAACATAACAATGATTACATTAAGCTTCACTTATATACAACATATCATAACATAATAATCAGACAAAGTAGATAGAGCATAGACAGAAAAAGAACTGAAAACACAAGTGAATTCACTGTTATACAAAAATTTAAGTCGCCATTTGATTATACCAATTTCTTCTGTAACTTCTTACTGTATTCCTAGAGCTTGAATTCTGCGAATCATTGATAAAGAACAAGCATTTCTGTCTCTCCATTCTTCCCTACTTTCCTTGTTCTTCATGTTGAGTAATTTGTCATTTCCATCAAGAATGCTCACAATTTGTCTCATGCTTGGTCTTAATTGAGGATCACAACTAGTGCATGCAATTCCTAATCTTACCAACCTTATCAATTCTTTTTCATTATACTCTCCATTCAGTCTTATATCAGCTAATTCCTTCAATGGTCTTTTTCTTATCACAAATTCATGAACCTTCTTCACCAAAAGAACCTCTTGGTACCTGAAATCCACCGCCATCATTCCACTAACAATTTCAAGCACCACCACGCCAAAACTATAAACATCGGCCGCAGAGGTGGCTTCGCCTGAGTCGACATATTCCGGTGACATATAACCGAAAATCCCTTTAACTGATTTGGTAGTATCATTGACTACATGGTGGCCATGTTCATTTCTTGACAAAAATTCAGCTAGAGCAAAACTACTAAGTCTTGGATTCATATCTTGTTCAAGTATCACAGCTGAAGAGGTAATGTTTCTGTGAATCACTTGTTCATCCCATTCTTCATGTAGATAAAGAACTGCAGAAGCAAGTGATTTCACTATGTTGTACCTATGATGCCATTCGAGTACCGAACATCGATAATCGTTCCTACCTTTGTTATGAATTTGTTGAAGTTGTTGACTGAGAATTCTACTAGCCGAGTAATCATAAACCACAAGCATCTCTCCTTGTTCGGTGCACCATCCGCGAAGCTGAACCAAATTCCGATGTCGAAGCTTTCCTAGATTCCTGAGTTCGTTTGAGAATCTGTCGCGCAGGGCAGGACATGTCTTCATCCCTAACCTTTTCACCAAAACATGACAATTGTCGTCGAGGATTCCATGATAAGCAGTTCCAAAGTCAAGTTCTGCTACCCTTCTCGACTCGGAGAAGTTACTTGTAGCACAAACAATCTCTTTGTACGAAATTTCTCTTGGAGTTTCAACCACAGGAAAATTTGGCTTGTAATGATTCTGATTCATGCTCTTAGAAGACCTGATTCCACTGTTTTTGTGTTCAGCTGTTACATAAACTGTTTCACCTGCAGCTGTAACATAGTTTGATGAACTATAGTTTATGATTAAGCTAAGATTTTCTGTGGCCGAGATCGTGCCACTTGTGCTACTAGTACTGGTAGTTTCAGAAGGTGAAGACAGAGAGATATAAAGAGGATGAGATAGAAATGAAGGAAGTGAAGGAAGTTTGAAACTTAAATCAGAAAGTGCTTCCACAACCCATTTCATATTAGGCCTCAAATTTGGATCATGAAGTGTGCAAAGAAGACTTATATGAAGGAAATGCTTCATCTCAGAAAAATTGTATGATCCATCTTTCTGTAACCTTGTATCAGCTGCTTCTAGAAGCTTTCCTTCATCACAAAGGCTTCTGATCCAATCAATCAAAATGATTTTATCATCAGGGTATGCTAGATCAATTGCTCTCCTTCCAGATACAATTTCAAGCACAACAATACCAAAGCTAAATACATCACATTTGGAAGTTCCATTGCTTAGTTTTTGCAAGCTTTCTGGTGGAAGATAACCAATTGTTCCGCCAATTCTCGATGTTTCTCCCAATTTGAAATGATCAATTCTACTTGATGTCTTCTTATTGTTGCTGCTGTAATTGTACTTGTACTTGAACTCAAATTCAAGTTCATGTTCTAACCACCTTGCCATGCCGAAATCACCTAACTTAGCATTGTAATGAGAATCAAGCATAACATTACTTGTTTTAACATCTCTATGAATGATTTGAGTCTCTAACTGTTCATGCAGATAATACAATGCAGCAGCCAAACCTTTAACAATCTTACCTCTTTGTCCCCAACCAAGTGGCTCATTTTTCAAATTCTCCAGCCGTCGAAAAAGTACTCGATCAAGGCTTCGGTTAGGCATGTAATCATAAACAAGATGTAATTGATCTTCATGAACACACCAACCTCTCAACCTGACAAGATTCTTGTGTCGAAGATCGGCCACGGCGTTTAATTCAGCTAAGAAACTCTTGTCAAATTGTTTACCTTTCTCTGATAAACAGCATTTCACAGCAACCAAAGTTCCATCACTTGGCAATTGTGCTTTGTACACTTTTCCAAAGCCTCCACTTCCTAGAACTTGTTCTTCATTGAAACCATTTGAACCTATGAAAAGTTCTGCATAGCTGAAAATCCTTGGATTGTCTCTTCCTATCTTGACAGCAAATTGTACACCATCCATGTCATGAAAAACAGTCTTACTTGAAGAATTTTTCTTTTTTCCTTTTTGCACCCCCCTATGTTTGCAAATTCTTTTTGCACCTCCCAACCATCTTGAGCTACATAACTTGCTCAATGAATCATGAAGCAAATCAAGAACTTGTTGTCCTCCACCACAAGCCCTTGAAGGAACTTTGGACTTAAATTTTTCTTTCTTTGAAGATTGAGGAGATTGTTTTTGGAAACTTTTTTCAGGTTGTTGTATCATTATTTCACCTGAATTTTGTGGTAAAACAATGCAAAGGTTATGGAGTTGCATGGTTTGGTTTTTTTTTTTAAGGAATGGTTTGTGAGAAAACAAGTTATATGAACATAAACATGTGTGTTACAAAATGATGTTGAAGAAGGTGTAATATTATTGAAGAGGTACTAGAATATTTAGCATTTAATTGTTGTGCTGTGTTTGGTGTATAGTTCAACGCGTTAAGTTTGAAGAGTTGAATTTTGTGCAACTATGTGACAAATTTGGAACCTACCTCTTGTGATGTTGCTAATATTCCTTATAGGCTTTTATTGGAAATCTTATAGTTTTTGTTGTAATTGAACATTTTTTTATAGTAAAAATCAATTTGTGGTCTCAATCTTTGACATTAATGTGAAAGGATAAATAAAGTTACGGCATTACGTATATATATTAGGATGAAAAGGAAAAGATGAGTAATATAACTTCTAGATATGTAGTAGGAGTTATGAAAATAATAGAACTTCTAGATATGTATGTATTTAATTGAACATTACACTATCTATTCCTATGTCATGATATATATTAATTAATGTGAATAAAATAAAGCAAGAATGGAGATTTTGTCATAAACATAAAAAAGAACAAGATAGGAAAAGTAATAGCGGTGGCCGCGAGTAAGGTCAACTAATGATTTCATATATATGAATGAATTTGATGTGAGAAAAATAAATTGGTTTGAGTAATTGAATTGATTCGGTTTACAAGTATTTAAATATGGTGTATTTTGTTCAAATATACCGCTTAAAAAATTATATTTAATAAATTCAAACCAACCTAAAAATTCTAATTTCTAGGAATCAACTTAGTGGCGGTGATATTTAACAAAATAATGGGAGTCCTTTTCAAAAAAAATTAATGAAGTTATGAGATTATAATTTTGAATTTTTTTTTGTAACAATGATATTTAACAAAGTAATGGGAGTCCTTTTCGAAATTTTGTTTTGGGGCACAATAACAAATATAAAAAGCAAGTCATCACTTATAATTTATAATTGTGATAGTGGTTTCATTCATCATTATTTTTAATTTTGCAATTTCTTTCTGTTATCAACTCTTAATTTTTATTTTTATGTAAATGAAAGTTTAATTTCCATGCACTCATAATGTAAAATAATTCTCCCGATTAAAATTATGTGAGTTCTAATAATTTTATACATACATCTAAAAGATCTCACTTTTTAGTTTATTTTTTTACAAAAACTAAACGATATTCATTCATTCAGATTGATATAATACATCAGATACAAACATCGTTAGAAACGTAAAGGGCGAAACTGCGAACAAACTCACAACACCCAAGTTAATAGCATAAAACGGCAAAATGCCTACAAATAATATGATTAAACGTAAGTCACCGAAATACCTATGTTTCCGGATCTGCAACATTGATGCTCAAATCATTGATTGAATTTGTAATTGACTGATGTCGATCTTTCAAAAGGAACTAAACGAACACTGTGACAAAACGCGAAATCAAACGCCGCAGAAGACGACGAAATCACAAAAAGCACAAAAGGAAACACTTATATGTGAAAACCACTTATTTAGATTGAAAGAAAAGGGAAAAATATGTTGAGGGGTGATTCTAGGTCAAAAAATAACCTAAAACCACCCCTCCTCGATGAATGAAAGAGAAAGAAAGTTTAGAGAGAAGTTAGAGTTTCTCTCACTAGAAAAACTAGAGCCAGCTATATTCGAGAACGATTTGTTATAGATCTCACTTTTCAGTTATGTTATGATTTTATTAAATATTGGCTTAAATGCATTTGTGACCACTTAACTTTTAAAAAGTTGCGATTTTGTCCCCAAAACAAGAAAAATAACAATTTTACCACTTAATTTTACAAAACGTTGCAACACTCGGAAGAATCACATATCCCACAATAGGGGGTCAAAATTGCAATGTTTTATAAAGATAAAGGGCCAAAAAAGCTTATTTCTCTAATGATAAAGAGTCAAAAGAACGTATTTCTCTAAGTTATAAGGTCAAAAAGACATATTACCTTAAAGATAAAGGGCAATTTTTTTTTATTAGAGAGTCAAAATCGCATAAGATAAAACACAAGAGAGAAAAACTAAATTTAAACCTTAAATATTTAAATAATGAAATGTGATCAGATGTGCGTGTAAAGGAGTATGGTGCGGCCGAAGAGTTAAGGAGTCGAGGGATAACATTGCTAATTTTTTTTTTAAGGAAACATTGCTAAGTTTTATCATTGAAAAAAAAATCTTTTACTTATTAAATCCGATGATTTTTTTAAATTAAAGAAAAATTAAATATGATGACAATTTTTTTTGGTAGACAGACGAAATGCAAAACTATTATAAACTCACACACATAAGTGGAGGTACTTGGGTTCGAACCCCGGTCATGACTTCTGGCCTAACAGTTTCGACATTTTGCCAGTTGAGCTAGGACTTCTGGATTAAATATGATGATATTTTTTTGGACAAAAATCGGAATCCTAGACAATGAAAAAAAATGTGATAGAGATGATTCTAGAATTAGTTATTATGTAAAACCAAAAAAAAAAAATCTAACCCACCTCAAACCTTCCAAATTCTTCAACGAAACCATCCAAATCAGTATCTCACATCCTGTCAAAACATAAATAAATAAATTTGTATCTCACACCGCTAACTATATTTAAATGGAAATCTTGTACCAAATAAATAAAATAAAATAAAATGGACGTCACACTATCTAATATCTATCCCTATTTCATGTACATTTTTTAAAATCGCTTGACTTTTTGCGCATATAATTTTTTCAACCGATGCTTCATCTTTGATCATTATATATTACTAGTGTTATTTTTTTACTAAAAAAAAAGGTTAATTTTTATTTATTAAAAAAAGGTTAATTTTTATTTTAGATTACATAAAAATAAATTTATAAGATTTAATAAAGTCAACCCAACTGAGCCAAATCAAGTAATTAATACTTTATTGGTTTGTTTTAGTTTGAATTCCATAAGAAAATATTGCAAAAATCGAATCAAACCGACTATTTTGTATATGTTCATATTTTTTCTCTTTCCAAAATTAAATCATATAAACTAATTACACACAAATTCAAATACTTTTCAATCTCGTTTAAATTTATTAATATGATCAAAATAATAATTACATTTTTTAAAACTAAACTTGTTTCATTGAAATTATGAGAAGTAGAGTGAAATTAGTTAGATATTTACTTATTTTCGTCCACCAAATATGACTACCTTTTAGTTAGATGTGGGTTTGGAGTAAGTAGAGACCACTTCAGAAGTTCTTTTAAAGAAATAGTGACCAGATTTCATATATATTCTCTTTGGCTACCAATAATTTGATGATAACCAAATTACATCGGACTACATAGTGACCAGATTTTGTATTCTACCATTAAATTGGTCATTGAATCCCTCGTTAAATGGTTTGAGGATTGGCGATTTGTGAAATCTCACTAAAAGACGAGTTGTTAGGCATGAGAGAAAAACTTGTCTCCCTGGGTATCCGCCCGAACTCAGTTCAGTTTGACGGGTTTTCTCCGCTTTGATTGAGTTTGCTTATGGTTTGGTTTTTTCCGATATCAAAACACGGGTACTAGACAGGTAACAGATACCCATGTCAACTCCATACACAAATTTGTTCTCAAATGTTTGATACTCCTTCCGTCCCTGTATGTAAGTACCCTTTGCATTTTTCACATTTGTTTAGAAAAGTTGTTGAAATTCTGGCACGCAGAAAAGATGTTGAGCACGATGTCGTGACAAGTGAAATGTCAAGACATCGTGACAACACAAACAAATAATAACTTATATAAAAAGGCAGAAAGTAAAGGACACAAGTTATTTGTTAACCCAGTTCGGTGCAACGTCACCTACATCTTGGGGCTACCAAGCCAGGAAGGAAATTCACTATAATAGTATTAGTTTGAAGCATGCATAAAAACTATCTCCAGTCTACTAGCTTCGCACCTAATCACTACCCGTGCAATTTCTATCTAAGACTCTCCTAGATATGAGATCCCCCTCTCACTTCCTCTCAACCACAGTCCAATGATTGACTCAATAATAACAACAGTAATGAAGACACACTCCTAGACAAAGAATCAACTCTTGATTACAAGCTTATCAATGATTCAGAGTTTACAACTCAACTACAGTCCAGCTCTATGCATCAACGTGATACAAGAGTGCTCACAAATAACAAGGACAGACTAAAACTCTAAATGACACTTTTGCAAATGACAGCTTCAGTGGTGAATTAGGTCTTGAATCTTCCTTTATATATCCTGAATGCAGAATGGACTTGATGCATAACTCGGGCCAAACAATCAGCTGAACCACACAGTTTTCAACACAGAATTCTGAAGCAAATCAAATGTTTCCTTAAATGTTACAGTATCACACTTACAAAACACGACACATATAAGCCACTTAACATTGCTTCTAGAAACCACACGCTTCTTGGTCAACTATACACGTGAATCAAACCTTTTGAGAATCTTCAGAGATATCACATTTAAAAAGTAATCTCCAAGAAAGCATAACAAGGCACGCTATGATGTCGTACCAACATGTCAAGACATCTTGTCCGACATCTTGCTAGAACTCTAGTTTTAACAAAATGCAGTCAATACAAGTCTACAAACCTAACAGTTGTTAATGTAATTAATGTGTCTATTTTGTGTGTTAATACTAAATTATCATCTGTTTGTATGTGTACTTTTTTTAACAAGGCAAAATGAGATTATACTAATAACAATGACGTCTCAATATGCACAAGGTGTGCAACAAAGAAACGTCTGAAAAGATACAAAAGTCACTAGTGCCGATAAAACGAGGGCACCCACAAAAAACAAAACAATAACAATTACTCGTGGACACCCATACAGAGGAGTGGGTGTTTCCACCAGTCAAAAAAGCTATAATTAATCGTCGCATGCTTTAACTTCAGCCACATAAAGGAGTTGAATTTAACCTGTTCAATGAGACCGGATGAATCCAAAGCCATATTTTTTAAAATGCGGTGGTTTCTCTCCTTCCAGAGAACCCAAACACAAGCAAGTCAAATAACCTTAAAGAAAATATGAGAAGATCGAGGCATGCCCGCCATATAAGAAAACTGAATGAAATGATGTCTAAGCACTTTAGGAGCTGCCGAATGAATGCCTAACCAAGTCCGCACGTGGAGCCAGACCTGATCGGCCAACTCGCAACCTATGAAAATGTGGTGAGCTGTTTCAGAATGCCCACAATTAGTCACGCACGCAAGCTCGGTAGATGGAAGAATACTCCTTCGCGCCAAATTATCTTTTGTTGGTAATCTGTTGCGAAGAGGACGCCAAATGAACAAAGAAACCTTCGAAGTGATATGTCGATGCCAAACGTCAGTTTGTATGTGTATTAAATTTGACTTTTAATATTTCAAGACAAGTTAGTAGTTTTAATTAGGGGTATGTTTAGGAAAAACGTAATAAATACATCTAGTAATTTAAAAAGGAATATATATTTAGAGACAAATTTTTAGTCAAAATGGTGATTAGATATAGGGACGGAGTGACTAATTGACATGTTATATTTAAAGGAGCAATCAAATAATCCTATCAAGAAAATGTTAAAGGGAACAAATTCCTTGATAATGCATTACAACATTTCCCTCAAAGCTAAAAAATACTTCAATTTTTATTAAAAATTATGATTCACTACAAGTACAGGGATGCCTGAACCCGTCGAAGACAGGGATGAGATTTAATTTATCATCTATGTTGGATAATGGTGGGGATACAGGTAAAATATATGGGATTCGGGGTCGGGGACATGGAAAGTGTAATACCCATACTAAATGTATCTAGAAAGTTTAGCATGTGCATTATCTTTAGTACTGAATACATTAAAATTTACAACATGAATACTTCGAATGAATATCATATACAACAAAACGCGTTCGTACAATCAGTAATACGACACTATCTATCCAAAGTATAGTAAAACACTCTTGAATCCATGATAACATCCTGCAGCGGGTACGAACGAGTCCTTGCTGAGTATCCATTCGGCCACAAGCTTGCTACACCAACTTGCTGATCTGAAACAAATAAGGATTGGGATGAGACATAATGTCTCAGTGAGTTCTACCTAATCCTAGGCTATAGGTAACCTCGGGGAAACCTAGGGTTACCACGTGCCTACAATACAACCATTCGGTTGATTATACGTGTGTGAAACATGCTTACCTAGACGGTCGTGCATACTAGATCCGTTATAAGGTTCTTCTTAACTTAGCTTACAAGTCTTGTCATACATCATATGTGTCATGGTAGTCAAGGGAATCTAAGACCGCTATATCAAGATACGCTAAACGCATCAAGGCCTGAATATAACTTATTCATGACACGATCCTAAACCGGACGATCGGGGAGATCCTAAGATCGTCAACGGTGTAACTTCATAGTCTTATCTTGATACATAAGCTTACACATGTCTCATAACATATCATAATCGTAATCATGTTCACTCATTATGTTAGAGGTTAGCATGTAACAAACAACATTATCTTGGTTCATTTTACGGAATGTATCGGTTGGAGTAACCCCGAGTACAATCCCTTACTTTACTGATGAATTCCTAGCTAAGGTACATCGGACTCCCTCAGTGTCGTGCGGGCCTACCTTGCGGAGCGTATCCCGTCCCCCTGGCGTGAACCTCTTGAAATCCCCCTTGGCGTGGATCGCAAGAGACACAACACCTACATCTTTCTTAAAGTCTTATACGTGCGTAAAGGTCTTATAACTTATACTTCCTTGCTTGTTTACCACGGGTCCGTAACCTACCCGACTAGTGGTAAAATACTCACTTGCTTATTCTTAATCATACATACTTATACCTAATGTACTTAGGTTATATGCTAACTTACTAGTTCTCGACTACCTATGTCGAGGCTCTATGCTTTCTCCCATACTTAGAGTTATTCCTACTACCCTCATCATGGATCATATCGTAACATCTCGTGTGCCATTCGTCGTTGAAATCGTTAACTTTGTTCATGCATTTCTTTCTTGATATCTCAAGGTGTAATGTACATTGATTACTAGACATTGAGGGATTTCTAAAGTGATAAAAAGACTGCAAGGGAAAGCCTCGTCGAAACCACTGAAACCACATGAAGTTTTCAAAAAATGTTGTGCAGTGGAATTTTCGACGTTGATTTCGCTTAAGCGAGATATTCTCGCTTAAGCGAAGTTCATCAGTACCAGACCTGCAGCATTCGTGTTTTTGACCTTTAAACCTCAAAATCAAGTTTCCAATGCAACCAAAACACCTAGAACACAAGGAAAACAGTTTAGAACAATTGCATTGCAACAAACACCACAATTTCAACAATCAATGGCAAAATGGGTACTAGAATCAAACATGCATAATTCTATATTTTCAATTCATCTCACATAATTCATACACAACCCAAAGGAAGGTATTCTATCTATAGAACTCACTTTGATTTATGGAAAACTTCAAGCTTCTATGCATCTACAACCAAACCCCATAACATGCAATGATCTCCAAAGATAATCTCACAACTTGATCTTGTCATAATCTTCTTGTACATCCATCATTCATGCCTTGATCTTGCTAAACTTGTATAACTTGAAGATTAGAATGAATGAGGGAGGGTTAGGGCTGAGCTTCCTAGAGAGAAGAGGGAGGAATTCTAATATAAGAATTCTAGAGAGATGGAAAACATGAGAAAATGAAGGTTTCTTGCTCCAACCATACTTATATATCCTTCACGCAAAAGTACCAAAACACCCTTTGTCTTAAACGCGCATAATTCGATACCGGTAATTGAACGTGTGTTTGATCATCACTACGTGATCACATCCTTCATTAGATAATCTTTCATGGACATTTATTCTCTGACACACATTCGACGAATAAAATTCCAATACTGATGAGTGGGATATTACAGAAAGGAAAACTTGTCCTCGCCCCATTGCCATGTTTGACCAATTTGACGTTTTTTATTTTTAAATGTCTCTAAATCGGGCACTATATGAAGAAAAAAATGCAGTGACATCAATCGCTTGGATCAAATATATCTATACTATATATAAAGAAAACTACCCCTTTCAGCACACTTTTGGGTTGAACTTTTCTTTCCAAAAATACCCTTAATTTTTAATTTTAATTTTAAATACAAATAACACATGTAACAAATAGATAATAATAAATTTAATTTAAGGAGAAAACTTACACACAATTCCTTATGAATTGTTCTTACTGTTAGCCAATTATAAAATAATATGTGGATTACTAATTCATGTCACTAATCATCCCCGTTAACCCTCTTTTACATCCGTTAACCACGTATCAAACTCACAAAAAACAAGCACAAAACAAAAACTCATGTTACTTTTTTATCAACCGATTTTATGTTATACATTTGTGTTGTTCCCCTCAATACAACCGACAAAGATTGCCAAATATTTTCATATCCCTTCCACAAAAAACAGTATTTTCATATTATTTTATTACTTCCACAAAAAACAGTATTTCAATATTATTTTATTAATATAAGTTACTCTTCCTTAGCCTTAGCCTTTGATCAATTGTAACAAACGTGAGCAAAAAAATATGGTAAAGATTGTACTTTAAATCCTCTAAAAAAAGATTAGTAACAAACGTGAACAAAAAATAATGTTAAAGATTGAACTTTAAATCCTCTAAAAAAAGATTAGTAACAAACGTGAGCAAAAAATATTGTTAAAGATTGGAATTTAAATCCTCTAAAAAAAGATTAGTAACAAACGTGAGCAAAAAATAATAATGTCAAGATTGGACTTTAAATACTCTAAAAAAAAATTAGTAACAAACGTGAGCAAAAAATAATATTAAAGATTGAATTTTAAATCTTCTGAAAAAAAGATTAGTAACAAACGTGAGCAAAATATAATGTTAAAGATTGCACTTTAAATCCTCTAAAAAAAGATTAGTAACAAAAGTGAGCAAAAAATAATGTTAAAGATTGAATTTTAAATCCTCTAAAAAAATATTAGGATTTTAGAAAAAATTTGTTAGCACTATATTAAATATTAATTATCAATCAGTTTTCGGGAGAAGAACATAATTTGTTGTCATTTGACGAGGCTGAAGGAGATACTCATAACTTATATAAACAAGAATTCCTAAACTCAATTGCTTAAGGAAATATCCCACCACATATTGTAAAGGTAAAAATAGGTGCAACTTTGATGTTATGAAACATAGACCCTAGATATGACATGTGTAATGGGACACGATTATTATGTCGTGGTTTATTTAAGAATATGTTGGATGTGGAAATCCTAACAGGAAGCAATGCTGGAAAAAGAACATATTTTTCCATAATTAAATTAAATAAATATGTGAGTTCAGGACTTCGCTTTGTGCTTAGTAGAAAATAGTTTTCCGTTAGACTAAGTTTTGCTATTACCATAAATAAGTCACAAGGACATATCATTTCTAATGTCGGAATCTATCTTCCACGACATGTTTTCATGCATGGTCAATTATATGTAGCTTTATCAAGAGGAGTTTCTCAAAATTCAACAAAAGTTCCCATTAAAGAAGGAAAAATAGAAGGAGAAGATGGAGACTTTACGAAAAATGTAGTTTTTAAAGATATTCTTTTATCGTAATCATAACAATGTTTCTTTTATATAACATGTCATTTATACATTTATGTTATGATTTTACTAATTACTATTAGAATAAACAATAAATGATCATTATTTTATCTTAATTTTATATGTAGGAAAATTAAAATATGTTGAGTTCAAAAATAATTTTGTTATATGCCTTGACAATATTTTGTTTATAAATCAATATATCAATAATTTCCATTAATATTTTAAAATTTAAAAATTTTAATCAAAATTATACAAACAAACATAATACAATAATCACATGCGTTAGCGCAGTAAAAAGAGCAGACAGACGGGCACAATAGTTCCCATCTTTCCGCTAGTGATCATAATGGGCAGTAGAGCTCTTCTCAAAAAATTTAACAGTGCAGCTTCACTCTCATAATTAGTTTTAAACCCAAGATCTTTTTTCTTTTTTTTAAAGGTAAATAAACCCAAGATCTTTTGTATAATCTTAAGAAACGGGTTTTTTTTCCTTCTTTAATAAACTTATTCGCAATGTCAATTTTATCTTAACTTTCTATAATATTCGGTCATAGTCATCAATAAATTGTGCTTTAAAAAAAAAAACACTCTTATTTTGTTCCTCACCTTTTGTTGTTTGAAAGTACTATATTAGTTTGATTTAAAATAATTCTACAATAATATTAGAAACTTTAGTTTTCCTAATCTTATGAAACTTAACTATTAAGATGTGATTGAATGAGCAGTGGTCATTTGTTTTTATCAGCTGAATCAAAAAATAAATCATTTTCATGTACAACTTGATGTGTAAGTGACGTGAAAATGCAACTTATACTTCTTTTAAACGCAAATATTGCGTTTAAGGTCGAAAGCTATACGTTTCATAAATAAAAAATCGAGGAAAAATATTTTGGTATTCTTAAGTTTGATAGGGTAATTAAGTGTTCACCTAAAATCAAATTCTTCAAAACAGACAAAATTTTGCAACTATTAGGTTTGAATTTAGGTGAACACCGCTAATCAATGAAAAACATTACCAAAAAGAATGAATAGGTCATTCCACAACAAAACCACACCAACTACCTTCCGAAAATTGGAAACCCTCAACTCATTGTTTAACTACTTGATTTGGTAGGAACCTTAACTAGCTAGGTCTAGGTGTGTGTTTTTCAAATAGTTGAAGACAATAATGCATTAAGAAAATGAAAACCCTAATATAGGTTAAAATCCAATTATTGTCGTAATTAATTACTACCAACAATTGAGTCACATAATCTTAAGGCCTATTCTTAAGCTCTAACTTACTAATGTATGTTACCCCACTAATAAAGGTATAAGATAGATAGATCCCTAGCTATCTTCTTTACCTCGTTATTTTAATTTAGAAATTGACTTAAATGTATAGTAAATGAAAGTTAACAAAGTAACTGATGAAAAAGAGAATATATGTGTCTAGATACGTTGCGAGAAAAATTGTCTAACTAAAAATGAGGTTGAAGATTGACCGATTAATATTTGAATACACTCATATAACATTGAGTTAAAGAAAAAAATTGAGTGTAAAATTCAATTTTATAATCAATAGTTCTAATTTCCAGCTTCTTAAAATCAATTATGTAGATAAAATCAATGCAATTCTCTCAATTTTGTGTGTTTGGATGCGGTGGATTGGAAACAACTCATCACTTGTTCCTTTCTTGCACCGTTTTTGCCCCTTTGTGGTGTATGGTTAGATCCTAAATTGGAATATCTTCAGCTGATCCGGATGTGCTACAAAATCATCTTGTTCAGTTTATTCATTCTTCTGGAGGATTGCGAGCTCGTCGTTATTTCTTGCAGCTTATTTGGTTATGTTGTATTTGGGTTATGTGGAACAAGGGGAACAACAGAGTTTTCAAGGCTAAGGAAAATATAATTCACCCGATGTTAGATAAAGTCAAATTACATTATTTTGGTGGTTGAAAGCTTATAATGTCAATCTTGGTTTAAACTCTTATATGTGGTGGTCGAGCCCTTTTGCTTGTATGAACATCAAATAAGTCCTTTTGTTTCTTTCATCTTTGGTTATGTGATGACTGAAATTTTTTGAGGTTCTTTATAGCACATCTTATACTATTAAGGACTCTTAATTGGTGTTAATATAATCCATTTTTGTTTGTTAAAAAAAAATCAATACAAACTAAACATATCGTATTCAATTCTCCAACTTAGAAATCAATTTCAGCAACAACCATTAATTATGACTTCACGATGTGGAAAATCAGGTTTCTAATCTCCACTCAAGTTATAGGAAAATTTAATCACATGTGTTGGAAAAAAGGTTGTCTAAAAAAGTCTTACTGCATGCAGAGGTATGCTATCCGAGTAGGGGTGGCAAAAAATCCATGTCCGCGGGTATCCGCGGATAAAATCCGTCATGGACACGGGACGGGTAGCTAAACGGGTACCCGCGGATATAATAAACGGGTATTTAACTACCCGTTACTTTATGGACACGGACACGGATATGATGATACCCGTGCCCGCGGATATCCGTACCCGTTAATAAATTATGTAAATTACTAAAATATCCATGTATATAGATATAAGAGTTTGGATGTGGATTTTGGATGGTTTTATCTTTTATTTTACTTCAAGAATTTGCATGGATTATGTAAGAAT
>Ga0228710_1004145_pt1 | contig 22884 bp, 8 predicted proteins | sample MedpolnodulmetaG_FD_177995 | JGI IMG/M metagenome (GOLD analysis project Ga0228710, IMG submission 177995) | Root nodule microbial communities from Medicago polymorpha collected in Santa Monica, California, United States - pink nodules | ecosystem: Host-associated > Plants > Roots > Nodule...
GAACTCCAAGACTTTTGCCACCAATTGAGTTAGGGCCTCCTTAGCTTTCTTGGTCCTTGCCCTTGTCATTGGTCCTCCTAGCCCTTGAATTGAAGCACTTGTGTCATGGGAAACTATGCCCTCATCAGTAAGACTATCATTTGATGTAATGAAATCCTAATATTGAAACAACAATGAAGAACAGTTATTTTAACATCTAAGATGATATTCCTTTGTGGAATATTCCTAGTACATCAATGTTCATGAACATTGAGTATCCTTTTTGACATAATCCTTGTATATGCCTTTATTGCTTGATTGATCCATGCAAACGTACTTTCCTGGACATATATCCATGTCACATGTGCCTTGCATGACCTTGATCAATGTTCTTGAGATTCTTGGCTTGTATAAAGAACAACCTTATGATCTCTGCTTAAACATTCTGATCTTCGAACAACATTCTGATCTAACTTTCTGACCTCAATGTTAGATCATGAATTCAAATGTCCTTTGATTTCTTGATTCTTGGTATGACTTAAACCTTGTTCATGTCTTAGTAAAACACTCAAGAGCACAAGTTAAATATCAAGGAATTAATCAAAGTCCATTAATTCTTTAATCTTATTAGCTTATTATCTTTAAAATTAATTAGGGATTTTGCATCAACACCTACATCCTCATAACCCTCATAGACAATATTCTCCTAGTCATCAAGGATTACATTGAACTCCGCAAGTTGCTCCATGATGGCCTTTGACTGTACCATCTTGAATGAGTAAAGTTGTTGCTTTAGGAATTGCCAATGAGTCAAAGAATTTTTCATATACAAATATTCAAACTTTGACCACATCGATTTCGCGGTTGGTTCCTTCGGTACTTCTCTCAAAACTTTATCCCTGAGGCACAAGACAATGACAATTTTGGCCTTGTCCACCAACTCGGTCTTCTCCGCTCGTGACATGGTGAACGGTAACGCACCTTCACCCTTCAAAGCTTTCTCACACTTTTGTTGTATTAACACCGCTTTCATCTTTACCTTCCATAACCCAAAATCGTTATCTTCGGTAAATTTCTCAATATCCCACTTCGAACCCATGGTACTTAATTATCCTTTGACCCTTGACCCACGCTGGACGCCAATTGTTGTGAATTCGATGAAAATCACACCAATAAATACTTGATGTGTGGAGAAAATAATAATCAAGGAACCAAAATAAAGTGTATGGAAGTTATAAACACGGACAAAAATAGAAAATAGCGAGAGAAAGAAAGAGAGAACACACGAAATTTGTTTACCCATTTTGGTCCAAAACTGACCTAGTTTAGGAGAGAGAGTAGCCCTCTGTTCCACTATAATGATGAGTAACTTTACAAAAGAGATATCAATGGGTAACAAGAATAAGTCTCCCGCCTAATTCTACCTAAAGTCCCAATCTCTTCCCGTGACCAAGAGACTCAATCCTAATAGTGTTTTTCAAGGTGAATCAACCTCAATCCTAGTGTTTGTTGCCAAGAGCAAATTCTATAGAGATAATGAAAGTTGTTGTGTTAAATTGCTTTGATTCTCAATTGAATTTATAGAGGCCAAAAAGATGTTTATGAAACAATGCTATTTTTGTTCAAAGAGTAACTAATGAATAGAAACATATTTCAAAATGACACCTATTCATTAAATGAGTATGAAATGCGTTTAAGATAAAGTAGGCGTTGTGCACTAGAAAGCATATACCAGCCGTCGGCCAAAATCAAATATATGAATGCATATACGAATGCCATTGTGGCTTATGGCTTGAATGAATACGAGTGCATAATAAAATATATGAATTGTGAAAGCCACGTAATGTATACATGATAAACATTCATAAGGATTATGCAAATAATTTGATTTTATGCAAATTCCATAATGAATTATGGCTTTATAAAAATATGCTGAAAATAGGTTATAATGATATGCAATTTTTCAAATATAATTTCCAAAATTAATTTTTTCATTTCTTGCAAAATTATTTTAATACAAAATCACATTTATGAAAATTACTGTGAGTGTGTGATTTATTTTCACGAGGGCTTTAGGCATTGCTTCATATGGACTTAGAAAAATGTTTGTAATTATTTTCTGAGCATTCTAAGTTGTTCCATAAGTTAAGAATGATAAATAAAAGATAAGGACCATACTTACAAAAATATAACTTTGAAACCTAAGTCCTATTATCTTCATTCTTCAAATTGAGCCTTCATAGTTTTTCTTCTTTTGTGATGTGAGTTTGTTATCATCAAAACTCAGTCAAGTCTAAGAAGGAAATCTTCTTCACAGATTCCTAGGGTAAACAAAGCTTTGACCAGTGCGCATGCCTCTACGCACGAGGCAGATTAGTCGTCCACCTTTGATGGTTCGGAAACTAGTGGGAAAGCCAAAAAAAAAAAAAAGACGTAGGTGAAGGGAACTGGTAACCCAGATTTCATTCACGATCTACCTTTTCGTTTTCTTTGTTTATAGTGTAACTTTTTTATTAGAAAAAAAATGTTGTATAGGGTGGCGAGGGTGGCGTGACATTGCCATCATTTTTATTTTAATAATTAACTAGATCCTGACCTGTGCGATGCACGGGTTTGTTTTGATTTTCATATATAAGCATGAGGTTGACTATAATTGTCGACATGTTTAAATGTATTATGTATAACATTTCAATAAAGACTACAATGAGCAAAATGCACCGAAGTTGGAACTCGTTATACAAAATCTAAACAATGAGCAAAATTTAAACAATGAGTTAATTAAATAGTTCAAAATACACATCAAAAGAAAAAAGTTATTGTATAAAGGTAGTATGAGAAACATATCAAGTGATTCAACCATAGAAGTCTATAAGGTCACCTACATTTTCATTTTTCAAGACATTTGTCGAAGGAAAAAGGGGAAGAAATGGATGAAAACCCCAGACTTTTGGATTTAGATTGCGAAGGAGAAAGAAGAAAAAAGGGTTCGAAACTGTTTGGAAAGAAAGAAAAATGAATTAATTGGTTTTTTGAAAAGGGAGTTTAATATTGCATATCATGTAGTGGAAGCCAAATGATATCACAAAAACAGTAAGTTGCTTGGTGGTTAAAATGCTTTGAAATAACCAATATGACATGGGTTCAAATTTAGATATATAAAGATTTAATTTTTATATATATCAATGTAGTGTAAAACAGAATAATCATACATACATTAAATCACATTACATTCAAGTGTCATTATTTTTAGGTAAGTTCTAAAATATCTCAAGAAGGAATTACTTTTTTTCAAAAGATCAAAAAAGAGTTATTTGGTCACAACTCCAAATTAAAAGTATCTAAACATTAAAAGAAAATTCATTATTTTATTTTTAATTTTTTTCATTTGTGTGTATCTAAATATTTTTCATTTAAGATTGTAACCGGGCAAAACTTACTCAGAAAGAAATAATTAGTTTTTTTTTACAACTACTCAAAAATAAATGAAATAATTAGTTTTTTTTTTACAACTACTCAAAAATAAATATGTACATGACATGATTTGATTAAATACATGTGTAAATAAGTTTATTTTTTTATAAGCAAAAGATTATAGATACTTTTATCCTCCTTATATATCCAACTTATTACGCGTACTCCGTTAAGTAGATAATTGTCATATTATTATAAAAAATTATATTTGATGTACTAATACTGAAACTTTTTGACACATGCATTCAAACATTATTCATAACATCACTTTTATACAAGTCCTAAAATATCGCTTAAAAATAAGTATATAGGTTCAAAAATAACTCATGAAATATGTACATGATATGATTTAAGTGAAAATATGTGTAAAAAAATAAATATATAATCGACATCTATAAATTATATTTATTATAGAAATAAAATACTAGTAAAAATTATGGCCAGCATTTATGAAAGTCAAGGTCTCATTGATCATGGGCCAATTTAAATCAAAAGTAGATTTGTGCCCTCTAAAGGGTACTAGAATATAAAAGATGGACGGCAAACAACAGAGGGGCACAAAGGATAGAGACGCTCAATTTAAATCACAACTTCCATTTTATTTTATTTGTTTGACAAAAAAAAAAAAAGAACTTCCATTTTATTTTTATTTTTTTGAAATAAACTTCGTTTTATTATTTACTAAAAAACTTAACTTCGAATTGTTTATTTTTATTTATTTTTAAATGATAACTTTGATTGTTTAGAGAAGATATGCTCAATTAGTCTGACAATATATTTTAGAAGGACAATTAGTTTGACAATTAACTATTTTAACCTATTTTTTTAGGGTAACAAAAAACTATTTTAATACAGTATATGAGATTTTCGCTCAATTTTTATTAGTATGGACTATGGAGTGCACTTGGCATTAGTCATTGAACTCATTTTATGAGATTCAAGTTCCAACCTAAACCAAAAGTCATGAAACCAAAAAAATGAAGGAAAAAACTCAAGTTCCAAACTAATGCGTGATTTTAGTCAAAACAATGTTTAATTTTTGAAATTAGTTAGTTTTGGATTACAGCTATATCCCTACACCCCACAAACTACCCCTCTCACAAATAGACAAAACAAAAGAGTGGGTGGAAGGGTACATAATTAAGAAAAAGTTATGTGAAAAACAATATTTTCTATAGCCAAAACCAGAAGATATACTATATTGCATTATTTGCATTATTGCATATATACCTTATCCATTACGAAACTATGAAATATAGGAATTATTTGTGTAAAATTTTACAAGATAGATTATTTTTGTTTTGATGACATTAGAAATGGCAAATTTGATCTGTCTATTGTATAAAAATAAGTTCTAATAATATGTGACCGAACTTTACATCTCTATTTTTAATCATATTATTTAGATTTGTACAATCTTCTACCAAATCTTTTTTAGTTATGCAAAAAGCAACACCTCTCGTTGAAATAATTCAATTCTTCGTGTCTGTTTGTGTATTAATAAAAAAAAAACTTGTTGAAAGATGATAATGACGAATTTTGGCATATGTTAGTAGTATTGATTGAAAAATGTTACCATATGATGCAACTTCCCAACTCCAATCCACTCATAATTTCAAACTTCACTACCATATGAAAACAAAATCACAGGTAGAAATGTTGGAAATCCTCAACAACTATTGACTTTATGGTACAAAAGAGTGCCAAGTCATTACTAATTCAAGATTGAGACATGCAGCTGTGACTGTATTCACTAAGATCACGACTAGTATAAAAGCAGCTAGTCACTCTAGTGTTTTATGCACCAAATCATAAGTCACTAACATGTCTTCCTCAAACTTCCTAGTGCTGCTTCTTTTTGCTCTCTTTGCCATCCCTAAGGGGCTTGCCAACTATGAGAAACCTCCAGAGTATAACCCACCAGTTGAGAATCCCCCGATTTATAAACCACCCGTAGAGAAACCACCTATGTACAAACCACCGGTTGAGAAACCTCCCGTCTATCATCCACCAATTGAAAAGCCTCCAATTTACAAGCCACCTGTAGAGAAGCCACCTGTGTACAAACCTCCAATAGAGCAACCTCCAGTTTACAAGCCACCTGTAGAAAATCCTCCAATTTACAAGCCCCCAGTAGAGAAACCACCCGTGTACAAACCACCGGTTGAGAAACCTCCAGTCTACCATCCACCAGTAGAGATACCACCAGTGTACAATCCACCCGTCGAAAAGCCCCCAATTTACAAACCACCAGTAGAAAAACCTCCCGTATACAAGCCACCGGTAGAGAAGCCGCCAATTTACAAGCCACCGGTAGAGAAACCTCCCGTTTACAAACCACCAGTAGAGAAACCACCTGTGTACAAGCCCCCATTTGAGAAACCTCCTGTCTACAAGCCACCTGTAGAGAAGCCACCAGTGTACAAGCCACCAGTAGAGAAACCACCAGTGTACAAACCACCAGTTGAGAAACCCCCAGTTTATAAGCCACCAGTAGAAAAACCACCTGTGTATAAGCCACCAGTTGAGAAGCCCCCAATTTACAAGCCACCAGTAGAGAAACCACCTGTATACAAGCCACCGGTTGAGAAGCCCCCAGTTTACAAGCCACCGGTTGAGAAGCCACCTGTTTACAAGCCACCTGTAGAGAAACCACCAGTGTACAAGCCACCGGTTGAGAAGCCTCCAGTTTACAAACCACCTGTAGAGAAGCCTCCAGTATACAAGCCACCGGTTGAGGAACCACCTGTGTACAAGCCACCTGTAGAAAATCCACCTGTTTACAAGCCACCATTTGAGAAACCTCCAGTTTACAAACCACCAGTTGAGATTCCACCTGTTTACAAGCCACCATTTGAGAAACCTCCAATTTACAAACCGCCGGTAGAGTTCCCACCTGTGTACAAGCCACCATTTGAGAAACCCCCCATCTACAAGCCACCTATAGAAAAACCTCCTTTGTACTATCCTCCGAATGAGAATCCACCATTTTATAAACCTCCGGTTGAGGAGCCTCCTGTTTACAAACCTCCATTTGAGAAGCCACCGATTTACACTCCTCCATTCTAGAGGCCACCTTACCACCTAAAGTCCCTTCGGGAAGACGATGGTACTCGTTTATAGAACATGCTATGAAGAAAATATGTTAAATAAGAGAGTTATATAGAGTTTTCTATTTAATCAAGGCATATATATTCTTGTAATCTTCATTTCAACACTTTGTTTACAATGCTCTTGCTATGATAAGAATGTGAGTGAGAAACAGAGAAAGAAAATAGTGTGCTTTTGTATTCCAAATTATGAATAATATTTATATGATTTAGATGTTGTGTTGGTTGACTAAATCGTGATACATAATCATATTCTTTAATTTTCGGTTTTCTTCAACAGGTTCTCAACATAAATAAACTAATCAAGTTAATTGCTTGTGATATTAGTAAGGTGCATGAAAGTTAAGTTCTTTAGCGATAGGTTAGTCTCTTGAATTGAAGAATATCGTTAATTAAATTAAATATTCATATTAGGTATCACAATTTATATGTACGTGTTGATGGATTAATTAAGAGAAAAATCAAGAGAATCTAGACTTTTAATTTTTGATAAGCTAAATTATTAGAGGTATAAAGGGTTCCCAAACCATATACAAAATGATGGTTGTGCCTTTAGATTCACATCGATGCAATGCCAAGTAGAAAATAAAAAGATAACATTACCTTTCTTTGTACAACTAAACCACTCCCATGACACAAATGTTGAAAAATATGGTTCATATTACTTTTTCAATTTTCGTTGTATAAATGCATTTTTATTTCATTAGGTGTCTATTTTATTATGAGAATCGAGCCTCTAATTTTACATTAGAACTTTTATATAATATTGGAACTATTGATTTAAGTTAACCATTTTTCAGTTTTTTTTTCTTTTTTAAGTATCGTTGGTTAGAAAAACAAGAATGTACGAGATTTTTGGATTTAGTGGAAGTGATAGTTTTTCTAACCTTAATGTTGTTGATGCTATTTCCACCATCATCCTTTTTGTTTTTGTAGAAACACTTTGATTCAACTTTTGTGTTGCTCAATCCAAAGTGATAGTCCTATGAATTTCCAGCTATAAACGGTTGTATGTTTCTTTTGTCTCCTTAATGGTTGAGAAAATGAATGAGAAATTTGGGATATGTAGGATTCTCCCACTACTATGTCTTTTGGTTTTAGCTCTCCTACTTTTCTATATTGCTACTTTGTGTTTTTTTTTTATTCATGCAAAATCACTTCTCTTAATTTGATGTGTTGTTTTGTTCATGCTTCTGAAGGATTTTATGTTTAAAATGTTTTTTAAGATGTATTTAGATGAAGGATTTACGAGTGAATGATTTATTTTTCTTTTTTAAATTAAAGATAGTTAATTTTTTAAATCAATTAAATGTGATTGAACTATTATATGTTTATGTTCATGTAATTTTTTCCACCATTTTTAAAATGCTACTTTTTGTCTTTTTTGACATCTTTTTGTCGTTTAGGGTATTCATTTATGACTTCCTCTGCTTCTTTTTTATTTTATTTTTCCTTTCATCCTTCAATCCAATACTCGAGCCTCGAGGATGCCTTATTCCACCTTTACTTTTCATGAATAATTTGTTTATATAATTTCTATGATTTTGCTTATAGAAAAACTATGATTTTATTATATATTGTTGGTAGCTTGACTTATTTCTATTATTTTTTATTAATATGGCGTGCAATTTAGAGTTTTCCTTAAAAAACTTTAAATTGGAGCGATCGCAAATTTTTTGCTGCAAAATTGGGAAATCTGGGAGGAATTTGCGATAGAGAGAAGAATGAAGAGGTTACATTCAAGTATGGTCGTGTTTCTTGCATTGTTGGCTATTTTACTGACAGACTTGATAAAGACACTGATTCAGAGACTATTTCAGACAAGGTTAAGTTGCTCTCTTTCGCATGGATAAAGGCTAATTTGTCTTCTTTTATTTTTGTCTACATGACTGGTGGCGCCACCCTTTATCATGTATGAAGGTTTTTGTGTAATCTTCATATTTTCATCCTTTCTATGTATGGTTTTCACCGTGCTATATTTTAAGCACAAATGACTTAACATTGTAATCTCTTGAGAGTGGTTCTCTTTTACCGGTGACGGATCTGGACTTTCAATACTAGTAGGGCAAATATTTTTTGTCAAATAATTAAAAATATTAAATTTAATAATAAGTTATATTAAAAATAGTTGTTTGTAGCAATCAAAATTACAAAGAAAATAATCTATTTTTTATTTGTTGAACTAAAATTATCATTACTAATTGTTTTGAGAACATCTCTTTATATATAGATTACAAGAGATGTCAAATGCTCTAACAGGATACCCGTGCATACGGACCGGTGAGCGCGTGACGCTCTTTTTTTAAAGCAAGTCGCAATTGCATTGAAATTATATATAAAAAAGATCTATGCATTGATATATGGATAAAAATATAGATATGTGTATAAATTAAAAAAAAAACCGGTCCCCGTATTAATATATAAGTTAAAATATAAACACATGTATAAATTAAAATAAAGAGTTTAATGATGGTGTGTTAACAGTGTAAAACAGTTTTGCACATACAACCAATCAAAACATTCTGAATTGCCATGTTTGGCTCACGGAAATTAAAATCATTAATTGTTGTGACGATTCAAAATGTTTTGATTGGTTGTGTGTGCAAAACTTTTTTGGACTGTCAACCTACCACAATTAAACTCTAAAACAAAATAGGTTCTTTTATATGAGTAAAAATATAGACACGTCTATAAATTACAAAAAAAATATGTCCCCGTATTAATATATGAGTAAAAATATAGACGCATGTATAAACATAAAAATTAGGTATTTAAATTAATATATACGAGTAAAAATATACAATGAGCCGATAAAAAAATTAAAAAAAAAAAGGATTTGGACCTGAACTAGTGTGGCATTTGTTACACTGTGCCTTGTTCAGGTCCGACGCTGTCTTTTACACACCTTATACGAGATGATTCACTCTGATGTTTAATATTATATTCCATTTTGACTTGTTAAAAAAAAAAAATGTTTCATATTGTTAAACGCAAATGATTATAATTTATTTAAACAAAAGTGACTGTCAAAATTGGATTAGTTGATTTGGTTGTCTTTGCTGTGTAGTGGTGCTCAACAAAATTATTCGAATTTAAAACAATTTGAGATATAAAGTGTACAATATTTGAAGCTTAAATTATTATTGAAATTTAATTGAAATACATCATAAAGCTTCAACATCTTATTTTTATGTGAAATTTTCCATGTTTATAATATACTCTCAAAACCTTATCGAAAATTTAAATCGATTTGAGATGTGAAGTCTAATTTTTTTTTTTAATTTAAATAAAATATTCCCTGTGCAGTGCACATGTATACACACTAGTATTTTTAGTGCCATGTTGCAATTGTTTGTGTTCAGAATGAACTTTTGTGGGGACAATATGATATTAGAAGTGACGTCATCATGTTAAATTATTTAGCTATTGGTTACAAATTTTAACTATGTAAATTTTAACCAATCAAGGAGAGTGTGTTGAAAAATATGTGTTATAAGCATTTCTCTACTAAAAATAATAAAGAGAACATAAACTTAAAATAATACTACCTCCGCGATATCTATACTACCTCGTACATAATTATAAGATTCTTTTGAGAATATTTTTTTCCCATATTATAAGACCCGGCCTCAGCTATTTCCAACAACATTAATTATTTCTTTACCAATTACCCCTGTTTATTTTATATATTTTTCTTCAATCAATAATAAGTATTGAGATGAAAACATAAATTAACACTCTTTCTTAAAGAATTCTCCATTCAGTCATATTTATAAGCGAAAAACAATTTTCTAACTTCATTGAATAACTAATGTACCTGGTCTATAGATAATAAGTATTGAGATTAAAACATAAATTAACACTCTTTCTTAAAGAATTCTCCATTCAGTCATATTTATAAGCGAAAAACAATTTTCGAGCTTCATTGAATAACTAATGTACCTGGTCTATAGATAGATCAAATACGTTAGTTAATCAATTAGTTTAAAAAATTGGTTTTTTGTTTATAAATGTGATTAGATAAAGTAAATTGTAAAAACTAATTTCAAACAAATTTAATACTACTACCAACAACTTTCTTAATTTTTGTGATCTTTCCAAAAGGGCCTTATAACTGAGGACGGAGGTAGTACACATATTCAATTCATAACAAATATTACAATTGTGACATCTTATTACCTAAACTTGGATCGAGACTAAATATTAAAATAATAAATATTCATTAAAAACTTTTTTTCCTAATTCATTTCATAATATAATAGATATTAGGTTTAAATGCATTTTTTTCCTCCTGTTTTATCTTAATCGGAATTTTGATTCCTCTATTTTAAAAACTACTATTTTAGTCCCCTTATTATATATTTTTTGGGTTTTTTTAATCCCCATCAATTTTAGTGATTTGTCACTGTCACTAATGATTGGGCGATGACGTAGCAATGTGTGTTGGCTAATTTAGTTTCATGTCATGAACATAAATAATTAATTATATACAAAATGTAAAAACTAATTGATAAATAATCAGGCAAACAAAAGTTGAATTATATTATAATAAGAAATGAATGAGGTTTGGTAACATGAACCCTAATTTCGAAAATCCTTAATTTCTTCAATCTCCTTCCTACTTTTCCCTTCTCATTTTCAATTCAGAACCATTCTTCCTCGTTCAGCAATTCGAAATGTGTTCACTCTTCAATCCCCATCTACTTTTCCTTTCTCATTTTCGATTTAGAACCACACATCTCGTTCACCAATTTTTCTTAATTTTTCTTCATTGCCATTTCAATTTCCTTCCTCCTCCCAAGTTTTTCTTTTGTTTTCCTTCATCTCCATTTCATGCCGTTTTAATTTTTGTTCGTTATTGAATATTTTTGCTTCTCAATGTCTTTTTTGTTTGTTGGTTTTCGTGTGACTTTTGTAAGAGATTTTGTTCATCATACACCCCATTTCTTTTTCTTTGTTGCTTCTCATGAGATTTTCTGATTCTATGCTAGAAATTTACGTCTATGTTTCTTCTCAATTGTTTTGTTTGTTACATATTGTGAAGCCTTAGCAACCTATGGGACTTCCTTGACTTAATCTTGAGGCCGTCATCGAGTGTTTAATGTCTCTCTAAACCCTTTTTTCAAATAAAGGTTGTTGCCACTAAGTATTGGACGTTGTATATACAAAGGTTTGAGTGTGTATCTGACTAGTACAAAGTTATAGCTAGAATGATAACTCTCTAAGAGATGAAAATACAATAAAATCCTAGATCAATTCAAGAGTACCATGATTGCTTGATTTATTTACATCATGATCTACTCTTGTAAGAGAGGATATTAAAATATATTAGTAAAAAAAATCTTGACTTATTCTAGGGGTATTAATGGATTTGAGTATGCTTGTAAGGGATTTGAGGTTCTAGGCGTTCCAACATAGTTGGGATGTCTATTACCACTTTTATGCAAGTTCATACTCTTGATTTATATATAAAAAAAATTTCTTGACTTTTTCTTGATTTTTCTTCTTTATAATTATATAACCTTTTTATTTTTAAAGGTGGTGTTATGAACACCTACGCATGTCTTTCTTTCTTCTTCGTAGACTTCAATAGACATATCAAGAGAATATGTAGTCCAATATGCAAATTGGGTGTTTGAATAGTTTATCTTTTATAGTTGAGAGAATACTATCATTGAACCATAAAGACGTTGGATAATGAGACTACATGGTACAAAGATTCGTTGGATAGATTGTACGACATTATACTTTTTTATCGTTATATTTATTTGTTTGAATATGATCTCTTTTTGATGAAGGTTTTTTGAGAGAATCAATTCAGTATACTTTAATGATCATTCACATGTTATTCAAATAGAGCTTTGGGATATGATGTTCAGTTTGTCTAGATGATTTCATAGATATCTTATTGTACGAATGGTGAGTTTTAGCATGGGGAAATTGCCAAATTTTCCTATCTTAGACCAAATTTGTTTTATACGTGTTATTACCTCTACTCCTATGTTATTACCTATGCTCTTTGTTTTGTTATATTTCAATTTAGACCCGTAATTAAAAATCAGAATTTGACCCCAATTGTTTGCTTTTTTTATTACCGGTGGAAACCTTTTTAATTTTACACTCCTGTTAAAAAATCTAACACCTATTGCTCAACCCCATTCTCAAATCTCAATATTCCCAATTGTTCTTTAGATTTCAAATCCCATATACTCAATCCCTCCATAACACAAAATTTCCCATATACCGATGACCTAAGTGATGTGTTTTTAACCTTCATCTTCAATGGTTGCGTTCTACATCTATTGTGTTATACAAGTGTTGCGTTTTGTTCTTTGTTGTTGTTTTTGTGTTTCAGATTCGATCTTGTTGGTTGTTGCTCGATCTCGGTTGTTGTTCGATCTTGCTGCACCGTGAATATTGAATGTATCTTTATTACAATTAAAATTTCTATTTTTTTTTTAAATTTAAAACAATCCCTTCTAATTTGAATTTTATCATTCATTTACAAAAATTATAAATTCAAATAGTACTCTTTTTTATAATTACAAAATTAATTCTAAAGGAAATCATGTTCAAGTAATTACAAAAACTTAAATAAATGAAATATATATAAAAATTTATAATAAATAAATCGAGCGGAGCGTTGAGTAACTCAACTAGTTTGAACTAAAAGTTAAAATTGTTGGAGGTTTGGAGTTCAAACTCAAACAAATAGGTAAATATTAATCTACTAACTACTAACATGTATCAAGTTTTTGTTTAAAAAAAAATGTTTCAAGTTTTTTTAAATAATAAAGAAAAATGAAATATTTATTTTGTTAAAATAAAAACAACACGGTAAAGGAAACTAAAATAACACTGTTTTCTATATGTTCCAAATCTATAAATCTATGAAAACTAAGTGATTTGTACAATTTCAGAAAATAGTACATTAGTTTTTTAATATTAAAAGCCAACTAAGTTCTAGGTAAATATTTGAGAGCAATCCTATCCATTGGTATTTAATAGTATTAAATCAATGGCCATTGTTAAATTGACCTAAGATGGGGAAATATGTCAATTTTCCAATGCTAAACGTTGCCTATATGAATTACCTAGAGGATAGCTTGGTCAGATAATTGTCTTTTGACTATTTTTTATGTTGACCATGTAGAGGTTAGTCATATCTAAACAACAACTTGATACATTTTCCATAGATGATCTTTTATGTTGACTATCTATTGAAAATAGGATTCACTGCTATGCTTCATTAAGAACCTGATCAACTTTGTCTTGTGCTTGGAGATTATATGTCATTTCTTGATAAGTTGTTGATTATCTTTTTTGTTTTCTATTTAGACCTGACAATCAACATTTGCTTCTAGTAATAATATACGAAATATTACTATGTCTAGAGGATATACCTTTTTCTTTTCTTTTATCTTATTAAATACCTACATACTTGAACATGTAGTTAATAAACATTTTTTTCCTTTATTATTATTAGTCTTTGTATCTTCAAAATATTATTCATAGATATTGTTTATTGAACCTGTTTTGTTCTTACACAGTAGGATTTACTTGTTTGTGTTTTTGAATACATCCATTTGTATATTTTGTATGGTTTAACATTTTCATTTGGATATTTTGTAATGATGTATAATATTATATTTTATATTTTCTTTTATTTTCTATTTGTCATATTTTGGTTATGGTTTGATGTGTGTTGTCATTATCCTACAATTTATTCTGTTTTGATGTGTGTTGATATTGTCTTAGAGCACATTCATTAATTTTAGGTTCCAACAACCAAATCTCTTTATGTTGTCCTGCTTTGGACTCTTTAAGTTGAACACATATTTTACACATTATGTTGATAAAATTCAAAATATAACAATATAATGAATTCAAGTATGGTTAAAAACTCGTCTTCATGGGGCATGATACAATTCAGAATGCATAACCTGAAACGTATTTGGATGTTAAATATTTTTTTGAATTTTATATGATCATCCAATAAAACAAATGTTTTTTGTTGTTGAGTTGGAATGTATAGGATTTATTGGAAACATTCACGGTCCTATGTATTTTCATAACTTACAACCTCTATATTCCGAAAAATCGAAAACATGTCTTGAATTGTATAATCCAAACAAAGGAAAAATCTTATATTTAAATCTCTCCTGTGTTATGTTTCATTGGTTAACAGGCTGGCTACACATTTTCCATACATATTCTCATCACTTCCCTCCTCTGGTTCTCACCTCCCCTCGAATGTTACCATGATGCAACTTGTCGACTCCAATCGCAATATAATTTGAAAAACATATGATGATCGGTCATCTTACGTTATTACTTAGAGAAATTGTCTATGATTTCGGGATATTTGTAATGTTTTCTATATTTGAGTCATGTAATTCTACTTCTAGCCATAGCTTTGGTCCATTTGAAGGCAGGATAAGTTTGCTTCCTGTCATGTGAAAACAACCAGATTAGACTAAATTAACCAGTTAATCAAATTAGACTTAAATTAAGAAAACATAAAGCATATTAAATCCCAACTAACCTGTAAGAATGTGTCACATAATCATCTGGGTTTTAGTTATTGTAGTAGATTACTGCAACAACATAGGGGCAAGGAATACCACTTAAATCCCATCTTCTACATGCACATGTTCTCTCTTTGAGATTAACCACATAAGTATCACTTCCATCATAAACACTAAAGTGAGAATATTCCCTATCACCATGTCAAGTTGGTGACCAATTATTTACATCCTTCTTAGCCTTGTCCAATATCTTTTTGATCATTGGACAAATTTCACCAGAATACCTCAACATGTAATCCCTTAATCTAACTATCCTATTAGTCATATAGAAATTCAATCCCTTAATGAGCGAAATAATTTATTTCTCCCTTAACTCAATTATTGAAGATTTACATGGCTCACACATGTTATTGGCTTGCAAGTGACAACATGTGTGACTACTGTATCCTGCCATACTCCACATACCTGGTGGATATTGCCTCATTTCCTCCTAAGCTACCTCACTAAGACTTTTCAGTTTGCCCATAGTCTTGTTAAAATCTGGCATAGTATTTTCCTTAGTTGCAACCCACAAAGCTTCTTTTAAGTTCTCACCAACATGTCATTTCCTCCAATTTTCATACAAATGTCTCACACACAGTTTGTGCTCAACATGCTCGCCAATAGCAGCTATTGTATTCACCAGACCCTTGATTATTAAAAGAAATAAAATTAAACTACAGAGTTTTAAGTCATAAGCAAACAAATAAAGGTTATAAGTTAGAGTTAGAAAATTACCTTTTGCTGGTCTGATATAAAAGATCATCTTTTGAATTGAAGGCCATTCAAATTTGAAAGCAGCAGATCAATGAACAAGTCCCCAGGTCTCTTTGGTTTCAACTTCCACAATAACAAATGTTATGGGGATCATTTTATTGTTACCATATTTGCCAATAGCTGATAGTAACTGTCCACCATACCTCCCTTTCAGAAAACAGCCATCTAGTTCTATCAAAGGTCTACATCTATTGACAAAGACCCTATTCCAAGCATTAAAACAAACATATATATATTCTCTCAAATGAAAACCCCCCAGGTCTCTAAGATGAGCATATTGCTCTTCACTAGCCCCATGTATCATTACTAAAGCCTTCAACGTTGCCCTATACATCTAAAACCTACTAAGCATCACATACCAGTTACGCTTACACTCATCTTGCAGACCCTTAATGGTCATAATAGGTGTGTGTATCAAGATTGGTACCAGCTTCTTAGCCAGCACCTCTGTGGTTAACAGTCTTACGCTAACAGTATTTACGCATTTATGAGCTGAATTAAAACTAGAAAGCACAAAATAAGTCTGAGGTGGAACCTTACTGAATCTCATGTGATATAGACATTCTTTGCTACACTTCACCACAATTCTCTTCTTCTCATTTTTCTTGAAGTAAACATTCTTCCTATTCTATAAAGCATATTCCTTGACATCATTTCTTATTACCAAAGCAGTTGCAAATATCTGCCCCTCTTCAAATATCACTTTCTCATCATTTCCAGGAAACTTAAACCTATTCAATTTATTGTTTTTCCTTACAGCACCATCTTCCTCACTTGATTAATCACTTTCTAGGACATCTGAGTCTCCATTCTAATCTTAAAAATCTAAGTCAGTTGTGGCCTCAGAATTCCCTGATGCTTCAATCGCAATATAATTTGAAAAACATATGATGATCGGTCATCTTACGTTATTACTTAGAGAAATTGTCTATGATTTCGGGACATTTGTAAAGTTTTCTATATTTGAGTCATGTAATTCTACTTTTCCCGAAATATAGCAATTTTAGAGTGTTTTGATGTAATTCACGAATAAATCATGCAAATCGACAAAGCAAGACATTTAAAGACTTGGGAAGAAATTACAAAGGGAGTAATTTTGTTACCAAGTCCAAAGACATCTTATATGAAAGCAAACATGCAAAATGACGAAGAAACATGCATCTACGCACAAAAAAATACATTGGGGCGCCCGAAGCATGATCCACGCTTCCGAAGCATGGCCATGCACCCCAAGTGTAAAAAAATAACACTTGGTCTCCTTAAGTGTGAGCTAGGCACCCCAAGTGCGACAAAAATACACCTGGGCACTTAACCATGCGGCCCAAGTGTGTGAGATGTGAGCGAAAATTGCTTTTTGCCATTTTTAAGTGGAAAAAGCCTGGTTTTTAAGCCCAACATTAGGTGGAAACTTTCCCTATAAATATTAATCCTCTCATTCATAATTTCTCATTCAACACGAAGTAGTTCAAGAGGAAGGGAGACACTAGGATCTTCAAGGGAAGAGTTTCTCTACCCACTATAAATCTTTAAGGTATGTTTTATTTCTTTTGTAATTTTTCTTTAGTTACCATAAGTAACTAAATATTTTAGTCTAGGTTTATTTTTTGAATCCTATTTAATTTTACTATTGTGTGTAAGATTTGTCTCCTCTGAAGCAAGCCATCCTGATATAACGGTACTTAGGAAGGTGTCATAGCTAATATTGGTGCATACCTGGCCTAATAAAAAAAGTAACTAAGATAACAAGTATGGTAATTAACGAAACACAATGACTTCATGACTTAAATCATCCCGTAACTTCATTCTTCTTTCATCCTTGGTAAGGTAGACAAGATAAGGCTTCCCGTTTGTAGAACTACTGAGAGGAAGAGTGTGCTGATGTCCTTTTAAGATTCAATAGACGATGGTACCTTTAGGACACCGAGAATATAGGATCCATAATATAAGTTATTGTTTTAAATACCTCTCAGAAAGTAAGAAGTTACACGTACTTCTACCCGCGTAAGTGTATCTCTCTACCTGACTGACAACCCTTAACACTGAACCATGTAAAAACTCAAGTGGAAAATAGCAACTGACAACTGGAGAGAAATGAACCTAAACCTCTTCTGAGAGAGTAAGACCCCATATGTATGTACTTGTGCGATCAATAAGTGCAACTTGACAGCTGATAGGTAGTAAGACCCCACAAACTCATCACTTAGATATAAAACGCTAAAAGTTGAATAAGACTTGACTGTTAATTAATTCCAATAAATGCATAGAGGGGACTTGAAGAATCCTGACCGTCGCTAGCATTCTGTAATAAAAAACTAGGTTAACTCCTAAACTCTTGCTCTGCTCCAAACAGACTAAATTGCAAACTTCTTTACCCATTTTATCTTTTATTTTATTGTTTTTATTTATTTTAATTGTTCACAAATAAGTAACGTCAGTTGCCTAGTTGGAACGACAATCCCTGTGGATACGATACTCTACTTACACTTTATTACTAAGTAAACGATTTGGTACACTTGCCTAAATCTGACCATCAACATCGCAACCATTTTTTTTACCAAAACAAAATGATATTTATTCATTCAAATTAGGGATGACAATAAAGTAAATCAACTTGAAAATAGTTTTAGACTCGATTCGGTAATTAATTCGTTGATCTTGATTCATAAACTAAATGAGTCAAACTTGATTTGAAAACTAAGCTCGTTAAATAAATAGGTTGAACTTGAGTTATGTATAATCTGTCTCATTTGGTTCATGAACCAACTCGATTAATATATATATATATGTATGTATGTATGTATGTATGTATGATGTTATACTCATCCACATGTATCAAGCTACTTAAATTTTCCCACCAAATATTATGAAAAAATTACTAAATTTCAAGTTTGTTAGGCATTGTTAAAGCATTACCTGTTGTTAAAAGAATTATCAATTGTCCCCGTGAGCATAACTCAGTTGGCAGGGACATGCATTGTTATATACAAGGGTCGGGGTTCGAACCCCGGACACTAGGGGTGTAACGTTTCGGTTTGGATTGGGTATTAGTCAAAAAAATGTCTGAACCGATGAAACCTTCATCGGTTTGGATTGGTTCGGTTTTCACTTTTTTTCAAAAAAGAAGCCTAACCAAACTAATTGGTTTGGTTCGAATTGGTTCGGTTGATCGGTTTATTTAAAAATACAATTAAAAAAATTCATATTCTCGCAAAATATTATGCAAATCGCAAATGCTTTCTTTTTTGAATGGCTTTTTCTAATCTTCACTAAACAATGACATATAACGTAACGTGTATAAATCAATGGCATAGAAAATGAACATGGAAAACAATGAAATATAATGAGTATAAATAATCAATCGCATAAACATGAGATGAATGATCTCAACGGTGACCGGTGGCGATGAACAATGAATTTGGTGTGGTTGACAGCTAGGGTTTCTTTTTTAGTAGAAATGAAAGAGTCTGATTGATAAGATGAGATGAAGATGAGAGAAAGTGAATGAATTAAAAAGTATTTTATGTTAAATATTGGGCCTAACCATAAGTTTGTGTGAGGTATGATAATATTAGTAAAATAAGGAGTGTGGTTATCATCGGATTGGTTCATCGGTTTCACGGATCTCGAAATGATAAACCATGAACTAAACCAACTAGATCGGTTTCGATTGGTTCGGATCGGTTTCAAACTGAACCAAACAAGGTTGAATATTTTTTCGGTTTGGTTCGATTTGGACTTTCGGTTTCGTTGGTTTTGTCCGAACCACTTACACCCCTACCGGACACCCAACTTATTCACCTTAAAAAAGTGAATTCTAGCTACTGGGCTACTTAAAAAAAAAAAAGAATTACCAATTAATTAAGAATGTTACATGTATTATTGGGATTGAAGGAAATACAAACTCAGTGTAAATGTGATTTTACACGGATATACAATTAAAACTCTTTATTTTGGCACATCAGATTTTTAGTTTTTAAATAATCTATTTAAATTAAAAAATAATAGATGTAACTGGTTTACTAAAAAACTGCTTTGCTTTCTCCTGTAACTATAACTATCACCTTCTTCATTCTATTTAGGCTAACCTACAATTTGGCCCGCTAATTTTACCAATGTTGCGATTTTGGCCCCCTAATAAAAAAATGAAAATTTTGGCCCCCTAAGATTTAGCCCCTTTGCAACAGTGACTTTTTGGCCAATTTTGACCGGGTCAACGCTTAGGTATCACTTCATTAACGGATCTGGCACACCACCTATGTATTTTTCCATTTTTTTTAATAACAAAATGCCACTACTTTAATTACTTGAATTAAAAAAAACGAAAATAAAGAAAGGATTGGCACGTGAGAAGTGCAACAGTAAAAACTACAACGTTAAAAACCCCCAATTCTTCACCCATTCTTCTCCATGATCGAACCTTCATCTTCTTCAACCATACTTCTTCATTCCTTTCTAAAATCGATTCTTCATCTTCATCCTTTCTTCTTGGTCGATTTGTTTTGTTGTTCAACTTGATTCCGTCAAAATCTAATTTGTGGGTTTGTAGATCGAAAAATGGCTAGTCAGTATTCATCTTCAACCGTTTCTGGGTCATCATGTCTGGTCAAATTGAAGTTGGTTTGTTACTGTGATGTTAAATCACCTCTGATCACTACTTGGACGAATGAAAACCCATGAAGGAGGTTCCATGGCTGTTAAAATTATTTCCAGAGAAGAAAGTGCAATTTCTTCAGGTGGTTCGATCCAGAAGTGCCTGAGAGGCATAATAAATTAATTAGAGGCATGTTGAAGAAGAATGATGCATTGAAGAAGAAAGAGAAAGAGCTTGAGTTAACAATTGTAATTTTTGGGATGTTGTTGGTTTTAAGTTTGTTTGTTATTTTCATTAAGCTTGGTTAACTTATGGATTTATGTAATATTGGTATCATGTAATGTATCACTTACGTAATGTTGCTATGATTTTGATGTAATTTATGCATTGGCAAAGAATTAATGAAACAAGTTTGATGTTTTGGCAAAGTTTACTGTCATTATAATACTTAGAATACTTCACATTCAAAAGAACATAACATAATAATACTTCACATTCACCAAATGCAAAAACAATCAAGAGTACATAACATTGAATAGGATTAAAAGTGCCTAAAAATTACCAAAATAGAGTACTTAAACAAAAGATCATAAACAATACTTTAGAGTACTTAACCTTATATAGCCATAACCAAAATATAAGAAAAAGAGTACTTGATATTAAATAACTAAGATAACCAAAATATATAATCAGTCTCATTATCATTTCTAACTTAAGTTTTGTTCACTGATTGTTGAGTCCCCACAGTTGCCATCTCATCACTTTTCCTTTAAACTCATGTAGTCCTTGATTTTCTAGGCACAAAAAAAGAAGATGAATCACCAACAATAACATGTTTTCCAGATGTGTTACTGGTAGTAGCAGTTACAAGAGCAACATTTACAGAACTAGCAGGGTTGTTTGTAGCAGCAGTACCAGCAGTAACATTTGTAGGCCCTTTGGTGCTTGACTTTGCAGCAGCAGTCTTAGTCTTTTTTTGCTTGTTGTGGGTGCCACAGTTGTAGGTGCATTGGTGTTGGATCTTGAGCAGGTTGTATGACAGAAGTTGTAGGTGCATTTGTGTTGACAACATTTGCATTAGTGTTGAGAAAAGTTGGTGCATTTGTGTTGACTGAAGCTTGTGCATTTGAGACCTCTAGGTGTTGAATATCAATGTTGGTCTACAATATTAGAAAGTGTGTTATATATCAAATTTTCATTATAAGTGTGTTATACCAGAAATCAACAATATTAGCATTACCTTGTTCCGTCCAGGTGGAATAAACCTATAAGTAGATTTCTTTCCCTTACAAGTCTTCTGGTTATGTCCAAGAGCCTTACATCTTGTGCACCTCACAATCTCCTGATTTCTCTTACCCTTTTTTCTATTTGACTTAGGCTCATCATTATCCTTCCTCCTAAGCTTTGTTGGCCTCCTAGGTGCCCTTCTGACTGTGGGTGACAGTATTGGTGGAAGGTTCACTTCTGGCCATAGCTTTGGTCCATTTGAAGGCAGGATAAGTTTGCTTCCTGTCATGTGAAAACAACCAGATTAGACTAAATTAACCAGTTAATCAAATTAGACTTAAATTAAGAAGACATAAAGCATATTAAATCCCAACTAAATTGCAACAATGTGCCACATAATCATCTGGGTTTGAGTTATTGTAGTAGATTATTGCAACAACATAGGGGCAATGAATACCACTTAAATCCCATCTTCTACATGCACATGTTCTCTCTTTGAGATTAACCACATAAGTATCACTTCCATCATAAACACTAAAGTGAGAATATTCCCTGTCACCATGTCAATTTGGTGACCAATTATTTGCATCCTTCTTAGCCTTGTCTAATATCTTTTTGATCATTGGACAATTTTCACCAGAATACCTCAACATGTAGTCCCTTAATCTAACTATCTTATTAGTCATTGATGAGTAAAACCGCAAGTGCACGGTTCTACCGAAGTAGTAAAAAGAGAGTATCGTTCCAACAGGGAGTTGTTAAATTTGATTAACTTTATTTGATGATTAGAAAGAGATTTCAGTTGAAAAGGTTTGATTTTTAATGGAAGAAAATAATAATAATAGTAATAATAATAATAAAAAGCGCCTTGGGATTATTGGTTCATCTTGATGACAAACCCTTCACAAACAAACCCTAAACCTAAACTTTATATTGGACCTACTTTCTAAAGACAGGTTTCTCTTAAGCGTATCAAAGTTTCTCTCAAAATCATTGAGTGTGTTCCTCTAGCAACCACGCCTATTCTCATGGTTGATTGCTATTAGAATCCTTGAAGAACGAAACTTTATGTGTCTCAAGGTTTGCTAGACTATTCTCATGTTTTGCAATCCTTGTCTAATTTCACTTGTTCCAATATCAAAACTCCGCTGTCGCTTTATGA
>Ga0228710_1004146_pt1 | contig 22884 bp, 13 predicted proteins | sample MedpolnodulmetaG_FD_177995 | JGI IMG/M metagenome (GOLD analysis project Ga0228710, IMG submission 177995) | Root nodule microbial communities from Medicago polymorpha collected in Santa Monica, California, United States - pink nodules | ecosystem: Host-associated > Plants > Roots > Nodule...
GAATTTTCAGACAACTCCTTAAACTAATTTTAAACACTAAGAGAGATCAGCAAAAATAATATAGAACTATCGAACTCTTACATTGTTTTATGAGCCACTTTCTATTCATGAACAATAAATGGGTGGTTTGCATAACTATTATTCTATACACAATAAATTAATTTTCGATAAATTAATTTTGTAATTTGAAAATAGCTTTGCAAATAAATCTAATAGAATCTCATGAAAAAGCTTTCCATGTGGGGTGCCTAAAAAACTTAAAAAAGAAGGAAATAATTAGATCATGAGGAAGACAGGAAATAAGGACCACTTTCAATTACAAACCAGCAAAATAATACAATTTTATGAAATATTCAAATAACAGATGAAGTGTTTAGTGCAAAACTCAATGATACAACAGTATAAATGAATTTATAAATGAATTTTATAAAACAATAATATAAGAATATGTACACCGGTACATTTTAAATTTTTCTTCCATAAAATAAATACAATATATTTATGAAGTCTAAATTTGACTACATGAAATGACTACCGGCAAATTCTAAATCTAAACTTAAAACAATATTTAGACCATATTATATCACAATAGAAGACATACATGGAACATACTTTCACCTTGGCCCCTCCAATCTTCGAAAGATTTTAGTAGAGAAGGTATTTGTAACAATAATCTTAACATGCCTCAAATCACTTATAGTAACATAACACAAACGTGAAAAGTAGGAAAATTAGAACTCAAAATTCAAGTGTCTTATGAGTAATATAGTAAAAAATCTGATCAGGCAATTAAAACAAAAGATGAAAAACTAAAATTCCAATAAAAGAAAGTCAAGAAAGTCTAAGAAATTATGAATTTCAACCATTTACAGTTTCTCAATCAAAGGTTGTAACTTAATCAACGAATTGGGCTGCTCTGGAGGGAGTTGAATGTCTGCATCATACTTTAAGCAGTTGTACTATTGCATGTGTATCTCAAAGAATCTACACCTTCATACTTGGACGGGTCAAATTAATGACATTCATCCATACTATGGACATACTTGTATATCCGTCTTTTGAAGAAGAAAAAAGCTTCAACAAAATATGTTTTATATTCATTCTACTAATTTTGATTCAGAATCTGATGTGTTAAATGCACTCTCAACAATTTTTTCTAAACTCTACACAATAGATGCGCTTGTGGAAAGATGAGAGTGAGTGTCTCAAATGGCTAGATTCATAGAAACCACTACAATGAAGTGAACATGCATTGAGCCGTGTGATATATAATGTTGTAGGCATTAGTTGTTGTTGTTGCACAGCCATATAAATTAATGTGCATGGGAAATATACACACAACTTGGTCATTGAAAACTGATACGTTCAAATGCATTAGCTGCATGGGTAATGGTTGTGATTAGGAAAATACACATAATTTATTACAGCACTTGGGGGATTTGAATTTGATCCTCTGACTAACACTAAGCTTATCTACACGTGTATAAGCATTTGATACATATTAGTGGCGCCATTAGGTTTAGGTTTAGGTTAAGCAAATTAGGTTAACATTGTACCTAAAGATTAGAAATAAGGATATCTTAGTTGTTGGTTGAAAACAACGTACAATCAAAATAAGGTTTGATTCATGGTTTTAAATTGTGGTTGCGATTAGGGATGCAATCGTTACGGATGATACGATACGCATAGTGTTTAATCTTATCCTAAAAAACTTCGGTTTGCTCTACATATATTTGTTGAAGTGTTTGACAAAGTTGCAAGAGATTTAAAAGTCAAAATATTCTTCAAATCTCAAGTAGACAAGAGAAATCTCAACTAGATAACGACATTGTATTTTTAAGTGACTAGTGAGAGTAAATTTAAGAGAGAAATAGAGTTAGGAGAGGGACGAGAGTAACTGGAAGGAGATGATATAAGTTCTATAATCTAAGGTGTCTAGGCAACGATTTGATTACATATAGGAAAAACTTAAGGAAAACCGTAGCCATTGATATGACATATGAGAACGGTTTGCATCGTTTGCTTCAAATTGCAACACATTAAAAACATTTTAAATAACTGAAAAAGAGCAAATAAAAGTTTAGTCGTTGATTTTAGAGAACACTTTCTATTGCTAACAATAGCAACACTCTAAATCGTTGTCTATGTTATTATAGAGAACAAATAAAAATTGTTGTCATTGACATTAGTGAACAATTTTAACATCAAAGTATTCATATGTAGTGCAAATCAAATAAAATGTCAAACCAAACTCCAAAATCACCTTCGTGAAACATATTAACAATCTGGCATTGCATGTAATTCTACTACATCAGACAAGCAACTAGGAACAGCTTCTGATAACCAAACAACATCCTTATCGAGTTGAGTAAACTTTCTAATAAACATGCCATGATATTAGCTTCTCTTTTAATGTGATTACAGCCAAACCTATAAAAAGAAGCTCTATGTAACTTGAGATTCTATTATCAACCCAAAGTAGAAAGGAATAAGGTCTGTGTTCTTATCACTCACACAAGAAAATGAAAAGCACCAGCATTGATGAGTCAATCTGAATATTCTTCATCTTCTTTCCAATCATGAAAAGATTGTTCATCATCTTCTTCCAAGTCATCAGAAGGTTGTTCTTTATCATCTTCAAAGTCATCAAAAGGTTGTTCTTCATTATCATCTTCCAAGTCATCAAAAGGTTGTTCTTCATCATCTTCAAAGTCATCAGACAATTGTTCTTCAAGGCCATGATTTACCTATAGGATAAAAATACCAAGATCAGCAAAAAAAAGACGATTTAAAATCATTCCTCGTATTTTGCTACTAATAAGTGTATGTCACTCTTAAATTAATGCTCTAGCTCTCAATGAGGGTGACCAATATTACATATGGTAATGATTATACTCACAAAAGAATTGTAATAATTACAATCCATAAGTAGATCGAGACCCCATATGAGTAACGTCCCCAAAAATATTATTCTTTGGATTTCTGATATATTTGTGATACTCTCGTATAGAATACATAATAAATGCTTTGTTAGGAACCAACAACTCTCAAGTCACGCAACAAGGGAAATAGATTTGTGTGTGTGTGTGTGTGTGTGGTAAGAAATGAAAGGTGGAAAGTATTGAGAGAAATTATTGTTGCAACTATAAGAAAAACACACCTCGTGGTTATTTAGGCCATATGCAGATGTAGATGAATGTAGCCCGTTATTGTCATCATTTGAGGTTGATAACAAAGCTGCCAAATCCCCCATATCTTGGTCTGAATTGCTTTGGTTCAGCATGAACCTAAGAAGAACTTGCAATTTCCCCTCCATTGCCGCCATCTCTTTACTATGTTTTTTCTCCCTCTTTTCATATTTTACCTCCATTTCTTGAATCTTGTCACTTAAATTTTTCACCTCAATAGCATGCTTTTTTTTAATTTCTCCAATTTCTTTACTTCTTTTCAAGAGAGAAGGTGTTGTAACTCTTCCATGGCAGCGCACTCTCCCAGGTTTTTCTTTACCGAAGATAGTTCGAAAAGCCTCATCCGAAGACTGACCAGAATTTACGATCAAATCTTGAAGATTTGTCTAGCAAAATTAAAAGCAACATTAGTTAAGCATAGAGTTAATTATATTTGAATAGATAAAATTATAAGTAAAAACTTACAATTGTGTTACTGGTAACTTGGTCAAGCTGATTTCCTTTCTTACTTTGTCGTGTTTCGATAAAAACTTCAGCTTGAGTAGGAGGCTCACAATCATCCTTGGTTGCACGCTACACAAGGCAAAACATGATTCACTAATAGTAGTAAAAAACATCACTAAAGTAGAATTTAACTATTCGCCATTCGGTCCAAGCTTCACAAGACCAAAATCTAGATGTATTCCACTAAGGTTGTTGGATTTAAGTGACAATAATATTGGAGTAATCCGCATCCATTTCTTCATCATCAGAATATTCCCCTAGTGGTTGGAGCTGGTGGTTCCATTCTACAAGTGTTCATATTTTCATAAAGAAGTCCATTCAGTGGGACTAAAATCCAAGCTTCGGTCTTGTGAAGCTTCCCCCGGGTGGCAAAAAATCAGTAGTAACCAAACTTGTAATAGAATTTAATCATTGACAAATAGTAGTAAAAATGAGATACCAGTTTTTCCCTTATGATAGCAAAGCTTATGGGACCCGCTCGATGTCTACATTTTTGTTGAGCTACAATTTTAGCATTTTGACGACCAATTTCCTGAAATCATCAATGAGAGTCAAAATTCATTATATCTGAAAATAAAAATGTAGAATAATACACAATTCAAATTAAATTTATCTTACTTGAATGGTTTCAATTCCCCAATAAATCATTAATTTCCTAAAGTCCTCTTCTGGTATGTTGTCTGGACGGTTTTTCATCCGCTCAGACAAGTTGTCATACTTAGTGAAATGATTTCTCTTAATAACACATTTGTACCGCCTCCAAGCATCATTTATTATAGCATATACAGCCTTCTCTCCTTTTTCAGGAACAATGTATTTTTTCTGCAAAGAAAACAAACATGATTAGAAAAATCGATTTTATTAGAGTACTCAAACACACATGCTGGATGAGTTGATACATTGACATAAGCCCATATATTCTCCTTCTTCTTTGGTATAGCCTTCCAATTAGTGTAAGTAAGAGGACATAAATCTGACATCCTTGCTACTGATCCCAAAAAATTGCTGAATTCAGAAACTATCTTTTGAGTTGGACCAATGGGCTCCCCTTCTTCATTTAAGGTGATTTCTTGTCTTTCAGCAAGTGACCGATCATGAATTCTCGAGCATAATGTCCTTCCTCTTTTCCTTTTTTTTGATGCTTCTCCTAGTACACATTCCAATATCACACAAGTTATATATGAGATGAAGAAAGTTAACTAATAACTATGATCATATGCAGACACATCGTTTGTACATGGTCATTTTTTGCTTCAGGTAGCATGAGAGATATATAATGTTCGACCAACTAATTGATAGCAGAAAAAAAAAAAAAAGTAAACCTCGTACACAGATGATTCTGAATAAATCATATGATTTCGTATATGAATTAACCAACTGAATGATGCAAATGGGCTAACTCAATATAGATAAGAGGAACCTAACAAAAGAACCCTAACTAAAAGTACAAATGAAATAACTAAATACCAACAGAAAGCCAACCAATAGCTAAAACAGAAAGAATGAAAAACAAAGGGAACAAAGGCCACCAAAGCAGTCAAAACAAAGAAGAAAACCATAGCACTGTAGTAACGAAAGAGCATCATATGCATATCATATGTGTCATCTGTGGGGGTGATAATGAAATGTAAGTGATAATTATGAAACATATTAACTAGTAGCGGTGTTACCTTCCATTGGATTGTCATTAGTTTTCTCACCATCATCATTTTCATAGTTAATATCACCCTCAACATCACCATTATCATTTTCAGAGTTAGTATCATCCTCAACTTCAAGTGGTAGCTTATTCATTTTAAAATAATCATCAAGTGACATTGATGGTAACTTCTTTTGCTTCTTGGAAGGTCCATGATCAACAAGATCCTCTTGAAATTGAGCAGAACTGTTGCTTAATCCAACGAACTGAGACCGGCCCACTAGTTTGATTTTTCAACACATGAAACAGAATTAATAAGTTCAGTAAATTAGCATTAGCAGTAAGTCACTAAAATAACATGAGAAAATACCCCAAAACATAAAATAAGTAAAGAAACAGTTTTAACAGTTCGTCATTAAGTTTATCAAATGAAAAATAACTATATTATACTGTCAAGCTTCTCTTTGCTGCAATAATTTCAACATGTTAGCTAGTGCAACAAAAAGGTCAGGTTGTTTTAGAGCATTTAAAAAGTGTAGTCCAAGTCAGATGCCAGGTTTTGAACCATGGTATAGTAATAGTACTCAACAACAAAAATATAGCAGCCAACAATGGCATCACAAATGAAGATTGCAGTGATGAAAGGAGCAAATAAAATAAAGGACAAGTAATGATTGGCAAAGCATGTTTGAAAACCTGGCCTGTGATCTTGCTTTTTATGTTGCATTTGAGCAGATCCTGCCACTTGGATTGAACTTCCAGCTGTCAATGATTGTTGTTTCCTCAGATCATGCATGAGAATGGATCGTACAGCAGAGTTTATGGCCCTCATCGTTGTTTTCTGAATTTTTGCTTGGTTTAAAGTGGAACATTGTTTCCGTTGTTCATGCATGAGAATGGATCTCACAGCAGAGTCTATATCACTCGTCTTTGTTTTCTGACTTTTTGCTTGCTGTGAAGTGGAACATTGTTTCCGTTGATCATGCTTGAGAATGGATCGACTAGCGGGGTCTATAGTACTCATCCTTGTTTTCTGATTTTTTGGTTGCTTTGAAGTGGAACTTTGCTCCATCCCTTGCTTTGAAAAAGATCCTTTCAAAAACATCCACTTTATACTTTCTGGAATATCTTCTAACCTTTATAAATTGAAAAGAATAATTATCAGTAGAAATTGTGATAACTAAGCAAAAAGTGTTCTAATAGCTGAAAAGGATTGCAACAAGTTCTTTCTTTTCATAATTCAACTCAGCCAACGGATGGAGCAACAGTGTTCCTGAAACAACAAGAAATTGAACTTACAGTTCTCCACTAGAAGGTAGCATGGGCCGTTTGAGTTGTGAACGACTGTAAACATCATCTTTGGACTTCCTCGTCTCTATCAAGAACCAAAAAAAAAATTAAATAAATAAATAAAGATTTTGAGCTGTAGAGATAAATGTATATAATAGATGACAAGGAGATAAATGTGTAAGCCCCCTTTTAAAAGAATTTTTTCCCCTAAATATAATCCCCTATGCAAGTTACTACGCATATTTATTATGAGATGAAGAAAGTAAATTAATAACTATGGTCATATGCAGACACATCGCTTGTACACGGTCTTTTTTTGCTTCATATAGCATAAGAGATATATAATCAACCAACTGAATGATACACAGCACAGCAGTATATGGCAGAAAAAGGCAAACCCCATATACAGATTATTCTGAATAAATCCTCTGATTTCATATATGAATTATAACCTACTGAATGATACAAAAAGGCAACCTAACTGAATGTTCAACAGAAATCTAGCCAATAACTAAAACAGAGAGAATGAACAACAAAGGGAAGATAAGAAAAAAAACAGAATGAATAAACAAAGAAACAAAATGAAACGAAGAAGAAAACCATAGCACTATAGTAACAGAAGGGCAAAATAAGCATATCATATGCATATCATCTGTGGTGGTGATGACGAAATGTAAGTGATGATAATTAAACACAGTTAACTAGTAAGGGTATTACCTTTCATTGAAGGGTCATTAGTGTTCTCACCATCATCATTTTCATAGTTGATATCACCATCATCATCACCAACATCAACATCGTTTTCATAATTGATATCATCCTCGACTTCAAGTTGTTTCTTATTCCTTTTAAAATCATCAAGTGACATTGATGGAATCTTTGGAGTAATCTTTTGCTTCCTGGATGATCCATGATCAAAAAAGTCCTTTTGGAATTGAGAAGAACTGTTGCTTAATCCACCTAACAGAGAGCGACCCACTAGTTTGGTTTTTCAACACATGAAACAAAGAATCAATAAGTTAAGTAAGTCAATAGCATAACATGAGAGATAATACCCCAAAACATAAAATATGGGGAAAATAGCATTAACAGTAAGTCAGTAGCACAAGATCACTTCTTCCTATTCCACAAACTTCCTCCATTATCAAACGTGCACACTCTCTTTAATTTTCAATTATATTATACTCTCAAGATACTCTTTACTGTAATAATTTGAACTTGTTAGTTAGTGTAGGAAGAAAGATGGGTTGTGTGTAGAGCATTTAAAAAGCCTAGTCCAAGTCACAGGCCAGGTTTTGAACCATTGTATAGTAATAGTTGGCTCAGAAGCCAAGAGAGAATCCACTCTCTAGCTCTCAAATGAGAGCTTGCAATTTTATATAAACTTCAATGATCAGAATACATGAAAGTATTGGCCCTATTTATACTAATCCTAGAGGCCACTTTACAGTTGAAATAGCAGTAACAATTAATGGCATGAATGGAAACACAATCTAGTAAAGTTATAGATTGCCAAACATAGTGGCTTGATTGACATAAAGTCAATAATAGAGTGGTGGGATGGAGAAACTAGCATGGTATGGTGGTGGTGGCAAAAGGAGAACCTATCGTACAGTATCCCAATCTGTATCAATAGTAGTCAACAACCAGAATGTAGCAACCAATAACATCACAATGGGCCTCACGAATGAAGATTACAGTGATGAAAGGAGTAATAACAATAATGGACAAGTAATGATTGAGAAAGCATGTTTGAAAACCTGGCCTGGGATCTTGCTTTTTATGTTGTATTTGCACGGATCCTGCCGCTTGGATTGAACTTCCAGCTGTCAATGATTGCTGTTTCCTTTGGTCATGCTTGAGAATGGACTTCACAGCATTCTCTATAGTAGTCGTCAGTGTTTTCTGATTTTTCGCTTGCTTTGAAATAGAATGTTGCATTTGAGCAGATCCTTGTACTTGGATTGATCTTCCAGCTGTCAATGATTGTTGTTTCCTTTGATCATGCTTGTGAATGGATCTCCCAGCAGTGTCTATAGTAGTCATCATTGTTTTCTGATTTTTTGCTTGATTTAAAGTAGAACTTTGCTCCATCCCCTGATTTAAATTAGAACTTTGCTTCATTGCTTTAAAAGTTCTCAACTTGCATTTATAATTTTGATTCAATTCAGCCGAGGACTTTGTAATTTCTGGAATATCTACAAACCTTTATCAATTGAAAAGTATAACTATTAGTCGAAATTGTGATAACTAAATAAAATAAACATAATGTGCTCTAATAGGTGAAAAGGATTGCAATAAGTTCCTTCTTTTGATAATTCAGTCTTGCAGAAGCAATAGTGTTCCTGAAACAAGAAATGAAACTTACGGATCTCCACTAGAAGGTGGCATGGGCCGTTTGAGTTGTGAACTGATGTAAACATCATCTTTGGGATTCTTTATCTCTGTCAAGAACAAAAAAAATTGTTTTCAGTCGTAGAGATGAATGTATATACTAGAAAAACAAACTTTCAACAAACTGAAATACATATATCAAATCACCAGAAAAACAAACTTTCAACAAAGTACAAAAGGTACAAAACATATAATATTTATATACCATCATTGTTCACTGTAACATGAGTCTCAACATCAGCTTTTTGTTCACTATTCTTTTTGTTCGTCTTTCCTCCAGGTTGTGTGCCTCTTTTTCCCTTGTTTACTTTCATCGTGACAAAAATTCAACCTGTAAATCAACACAAATGCAATACGCACATACATTACACTCTGGGATTTCTCTTGGAAATTTTATCCATTCTTTGTCCATTGAGTTTACTAAAAAATAACAAGTAAAAGAAAAAGGAATATCTAATTATCATCACTTCTGCCGCTGGTAATATTACGCAGCAGAATATTGCAACATAACAGATCATTTAACAGAGGTAGAACAAGCACAACATGACACCAATAGGGTGTAACCACAATCAAACAAATGAAAACATCAACTAAATGACGTACAAAAAAAATGTAAAGTTCAACACAATTCTAAGCCAAGAACAATTCCCGTTTCATCCAAGCTACTGGAATTTTCTTGATTTTATGGTAATTAATACTCCGACGCCTACTCAAATCTCGCACTACCCCCTATGCTCAACACTAAAACCCATATGCCTAAGTGTGAAAGTCATGAGTGAGACAATACTACGTAAAAAGTTACAGCTAATTTATTTTCTCTTCCTACACATACATGCCTGAAGTGAAATAAAGTACAACTAAAGCAGAGGATACAATTCAGATGCTATTGCTAGATTATTGCGATGTGGAGTCTTCAGTAGTTTTTGGTGAATATTGGATATGTTTATTATGTTACAATCGAAGATTATTACTGTCCTATCACGGTTATACAAGTACTAAAGATGAAATGGTCCCTGTCCTTTGAATGTATAGCATGTAGTATGTTTGGAGCTTGTGGTAAGAAAAAAATGTCCCAAGTTTTTATTGGCAAATTATTCCTATTGCCCTCTCCTATAGAATAGAATAGAATAAAATTGAGGGGTAAGAGGACATGATATTGGCTAAGAGAAGCTGATAACTCTTATACTGTCTATGCCAATGGTTTGATGCACAAATATACAAATTTATAAAAACTAGAAAATTATTTACTATGACAAATATGTAGTCCTCAACACGGGATCTCTCATTTGTGTGTGTGAGTTTTCAGGTGGTGCACATCACTCCGTCTACAGACCAAAAAAAATTGGAAAGCATCTCAACACATTATCATTAGAAGGCTTGCACGCATATCACTTGATAGTGCTGTGATTGCTTTAGGGAGTGGCCCAGCCATTACTTGATAATGACTCAAGCACCTGATAATATTGTGCTACAAAGACAAATAAATAAAGGGCCATGCTAACAAGTAACAAGTGCCCTAAGGGTATTGTTTAAGGAACCCATGAAAGGAAAACTAGTCTTGGAAATACAAGTCAAACACTTGTCAAAGTAATAAATACATCATTTTACATACAAAAGTTACCTTTTTAATTCCTTAAGCAATGCCCTAAAGACACTTGTTAGCGTTTTCGATAACTAAACTACCAAAACCCAAAGTAACAACAACAAATAAAAAACCTAACAAAAACATAACAATAAAGAAATAAATAAAATTTCCAAACAATCCTGAACATAGTGGCTATCACCAATTTTGTTAATAGCACCTATAGCCGAACTATACGGTTATAACATAGCGGTATTTGGATAAACTACTATTGTTCTATGATACGCTATTTAGTACAAAGTATTGTCAAATGGCGGCTATAGTGTCTCTACGGCACAGGCACTATTGCGTAATGGAATTTTAACAATCTGATATCTGACAATATTGTGTATCACAACAAAATCGTATAAATCGACGACAAACAGCTATAAGAAGGTAAAATAATGCAACAGTCATGATTCAAGTGCGACTGAAAACATGCATGAATCAAAATTATGGTGAAGAAGTGCAAAAATTGGGCAATGCAAAAATTGAACGAGAAAAACCCTTTAATCAAATCAGAAATATCAAACATTAAACATATACATCATAGAATCGGAAAAATCAAAACCCAAACCAATGTTAAAATCTATTTTAAGTAAAATTTCTGATGCTAAATCACTTAATGATACATAAAATCAGTTATATGAACAAAAAGTAGATAATAACGGAAATGAACTTAGATAATTGTCATCAGTTATATAAACATATACCGTAATAATCAATTGATTCTCAAATGAGTTGAAATGCAGTAATCGGTGGAGAAAATGTGGGAGAGAAAATAAGAAGCGTATTGAGAAAATAAGAACAGAACATTTTTCGTTTTTCATGGTAATTCATTAACTATTGCGTTTAATTTCTTGGTATATAAGGAGTCTATGGGAATGTGTAACAACCTCTTCTTCTCTTTTTTGACTTTTGGGAAGTGTAACAAGCTCTTTTTTATTTTATTTGATTGTGAACTTACCCAAGTTTTTGTTTGGTTGTTAAGACAAAGATTCAGTAATACCTCACTTCGTCTTGAATTTTATAAAAAAATCAGCTAAATTCGTTCCTAAATTTTGATAAATATCTATTTAGTTTTTGAATTTTTAAAATGTCAATCAAATCCGTCCCTCCGTTTAGTTGGCTTGTTAACGGATGTGACGTGTATTGTTAACTGCTTACAAGGTTTACCACGTCAGATGTCACGCAAGCATAGACTAATTTGGCCGAAAATGATAAATTTACCAAGGACTAAATTGATTGATTTACAAAAAATTGCAAAATTTCCAACGTATCTTTTTTCCCCAACGTCTCTTTCTCGTGAACGGCTCTTTCTACCTCAAATATATAAATTTGGAACCCTAATGTTATAATTTGTCACTTAGAGTTCAAAATCCCCAAGATTGCTTCCATGAATTGATGACAAAGTTCTTCCCCAATTCAAAAAACTTAAAACCCTAATTTTTTGATTCAATTCAAAATTCAAAAATCAGTGGTTATTGTTCAAGCTTTGGTGTTCAAAAATGATGGGTGGTGGACGTATGGGCAAAAACAGCTACAACAGTCGGTCTTCATCTTCAAGCTCTATGTACAATGGTGATGTGAGAGTGCTTCAATGTTGGTGTTATATAATTTGTGTTGTAAGAAAAGCCAACACTGTCAATAACCCATAAATGTCTTTCAATGCGTGCCCTCTGCTAAAGGTTTGTTTAACAATGGTTATGTGATGTGTGAATGGTTTGTTTAAATTGTACTGATTTTGAATTTTCTTTGTATAGGATGATGGTGAAAAGAGGTTTGTCAATGAATGAATTCAACCCTTTTGTCAAAATCTTTCCATCAAATTGGTCATTCTATTGTTTGTCTATGCATCAAATCGATCCATATATTAGTTAAAAATATCAACAAATAAGTTCTTGAATTATCACAACATATATCAATGTGATCCTTGATGCATATATTTGCTGAACAAAGTAAAAAGTAAAAAAACATACACTTTGATTGTTGAAAGAACATTACATAGCCAAAAAAGAACATTACATAGACATCAAGTCATAAGTCTTACATCTGATGTTCATAAGTCATTACATAGCCAAAAAGCATAATTGAAACAAGTCCAAAAGCATAATTTAAACAATCATCACTGCTTTGGAAATCCTGGAGTTGGGATAAACTTCATGTATGGGTTGAGTAGAAGCGGCTGGCCAGTAACTTGGATATGGAACTCTAATAACTCTAGGAGCAGTTGGATTTTGTAGAGCAAGACCCCTCACTTGTGTTTGTTTATGCCTGTCATTTGAAATCACTAGTCATGTCAAGCCATATCTCCTTGTACTCATTCTCTGGAATAAAATCAATCAAATCAGACCTTAAATTATAACATTATCCATCAAATCAGTCCTTAAATTATCACAATAAGTATCAAATTGATCCTTATTTTGAGGGGTATAATTGGAAACACAGAAAAAATGACAACTAAAAAGTTAAAACTGCAATTTTTACCATTCTCATCAAATTGGTCCTTGTACACGCGGCTGCCTTGTTGACACGTGTACATGACAACACAACATGCAAGATGGCACATCATCATCACTAACGGAGCTTATGGACGGGGGGACCATTTTGATGGACGTCTGCAAAATTCAGGGACTAAATAGATATTTCGCAAAATTTAGGGACAAACTTGGCTGATTTTTGAAAATTCAAGGACGAAGTTGTGGTATTACTCGAGAAAGATTGTAAGAAGATAGATAAGGCAAAATGAGGTAGATTTGACGTATTGATCGGTCCAAACAAGGTAATAAAAATTGAAGTGGATCGATCGATTCATCTAGCTAGTTTTATCGGGAATCAACCCCATGTTTAATCTTTTTGACATTGAAAACCACTTTGTTATAAAATCGGAAAGTAAATTGGTAAATTCGTAAAAAAAATCAAAGAGATCGTAAATATTAGCGATTGAATCGGTTATACAAGTTGGACCGTTCAAGAAAATGCACAATACTAATGTTACTTTGGAGTTTGCCAACTTGTTTTTGAGTTTGCAAAATAATTTTGTTTTTTCCTTTCCAACGAAGAGTCCAACGGTTTCTATGACAAGGGAAACATGGAGGAGGAGGCGTAAAAGAATACGCTGATGAAGGAAAAATAATGGTTATTTTTAAATGCAAACAAATGGTGGATAGAAAGAACATTGAAAAGCTAAAGACAGATTGTTTGATACTATATTACTCTAGTATTTTTTTACAAAGAAATGACACATAAGAGAGAATCTATCCTTTATCAAAAAATCATATGTACGACTTTATTCACCATAGGTCTATGCACAAAGACCATAGAATTCTAAAAGCAAATTTTTACTATTGTCATCAGTTGTATTGGTTTTAAGATATCTACTCGGCCGTAGCTAGATTGTACTCATGGACCCACTGTCGAACTATAGGGCTCGTAACCCGTGTATGACCTAGTTGTATACGAGTAACTCAAATCAGATAAAGGGAACGCATGTGTAGATTCACTCGGAAAAAGATTCCTTGGAATCATATAGGCATCAAGATGGGGCGTGGAATGATTCCCTTTCTTGGGGAACATAGTGAGGAAAGCCCACGTGTCAGGAGCCAAACCAGAGCATCAAAAAGACATTTGGGGACAAGCCTGATTCGCTAGGCGAGCTCAACAGCGTTAAGGCGAGCCAAAACAGGGGGTTCCAAGTCGAAATGCCAAAGGCAGATTGCTAGGCGAGTTTTGGTCTGTTAAGTAAACTAAGACGGTTTCAAAAAAATATCTAAAGATAATTGGCTTTTCCCTCCAATGACAAAACGTGATTTGCTAGGCAAGTCTTGTTTCACCTAGTAAACTTAAAAACACATAACCTCTATAAATAGAGGTGTAGCTCATTTCGTTAAAACTTAATCATTGTAAACTATGACAAATATAGAGTGAACAAAGGGTAGAAGGTGTGAGACACAATTGGAGGGTTAGGAAGCTTGGGTTAAAGCTTGTTGATAATTCTCCAACATTTATCAACCTTCTTTTGTTAGTGTTGGGTTTGTAGACATGTGTAGGCTACATTTTGTTAAAACAATAGTTATAGCAAGATGCCAGACAAGATCTCTTAACTTATTGGTATGACATCATAGTGTGCCTTGTTCCGCTTACTTGGTGATTTATTTTAAACGTGAAGATCTCTTGAATATTCTCTGAAGATTTAATTCATTAAAGAGTTGACCAAGAAGCGTGTTTCTAGAAGCATAGATAAGTCGGTTTATACTTAGCTTAGTCCTTAAGAATATTGTTGCAACATTTACGGAAACATCTTATCTACTTCAGAATTACTGCGCTGAAATCTCGTGATTCAGCATATGATTATACGGATTTGTACGTCAAGCCCATTCTGCAATCAGACTATATAAAGGAAGACTCAAGACCTAATTGACCACTGAAGTCGTCGTTTACAAAAGAGTACTTTAGGGTTTTAGTATGTTCTTTGTTATTTGTGAGCCACTCTTGTATCACGTTGATGCATTGAGTTGGACTTTGTAGTTGAGTTGTAATTCTTAAAAATCACTCAAAGCTTGTAAGCACGAGTTAATTCTTAGAATTAGGAGAGTGTCTCCATCTTTGTTATTAATAAAAGGACGATCACTAGATCTGTGATAAAGAGGAAGTGGGCGGAGGTTCTAATATCTAGGACTAGGGAGAGTCATAGGTAGAAATTGTACGGGTAGTGATAGGTGAGAAGCTATTAGACCGAGGGTTTTTATGTATGCTTTGAATTGATACTACTTAGTGAATTTCCTTCCTGGTTTGTTATTTGTGAGCCACTCTTGTATCACGTTGATGCATTGAGTTGGACTTTGTAGTTGAGTTGTAATTCTTAAAAATCACTCAAAGCTTGTAAGCACGAGTTAATTCTTAGAATTAGGAGAGTGTCTCCATCTTTGTTATTAATAAAAGGACGATCACTGGATCTGTGATAAAGAGGAAGTGGGCGGAGGTTCTAATATCTAGGACTAGGGAGAGTCATAGGTAGAAATTGTACGGGTAGTGATAAGTGAGAAGCTATTAGACCGAGGGTTTTTATGTATGCTTTGAATTGATACTACTTAGTGAATTTCCTTCCTAGTTTGGTAGCCACAGACGTAGGTGAAGTTGCACCGAACTGGGTCAACAAACTACTTGTGTCTTTTTATTTCTTGTCCATATCTATTGTTAGTTTATTTGTGTTATCATGAAGTCTCAACATTATTCTTGACGTCACACTTGTCGTAACATCGTGTATAACATCTTTACTACGTGTCAGAATTTCAGTTAGTTATGCTTTCCATGAGTAACTAAACTCTCTTTTATACTGGGATTGGATGTAAATAGTTAGGATTCTATGTAGTAATCTTAATATGGTTGGTTGTATGTAATTTATGCATTTAATATAATCTTTAGTTTAAATATGTTCTTAATGTTTTGTCGACGATGTAGTGTTACATAATTTATCTTTTAATTTATTTTGAGCTTTAGTCGGCATTACTATTTAAGGGACATAGTTTAAATTATGTATAGGTGCTATCGATTTAGAGATGGTGGGTATGCCAATGTTCATGTATAACTATCCACATTTATGTCATTGAAACTATTGGCCATTTTGCCACCGATGCATCAAAAGTCTATTGGTTCAATGAATCTCACATTGTTAACCAGATACGGAGACATATGACTAGGGATATGTGAAGTTATATTTGAAGCATAAAAAGTATACAATCAATTAAGAGGAAAAATATGAGGAATAACTATTGAAATCTATTCCTAGCAGAATGTTTTCTATCTTGAATAGTTTACTTTTAATCACATCAGAAAAATGTTTTTATAAAGCCTTGCTTAGAAATTATGTCGATACGAGCAAAATCTAGCTAAGTACAGTCTTTGTGGTTTGATAATCTATTTTTGATAAAACCGGCATAATACTTATTGTTGTGTGAGGATAGAAAAAATCCTCTTTATTAAATGGCGTCATTGTCGAGGACTGCATCAAATTAGATTGATTTTTCTTATTTACGATTTTTTTGAACTTGTAAATATTGTCTCTATTATGCTAAATTCGCTAGGCAAGCCTAGCAAACCAAACATAAATTGTAAATTATTTTGTTTTCTTAAGTTTTTAATATTTCCCGTTTATTTTAAACTTTTATAACGCTTTTGGCTACTAATTGTTGGTAGAGTTGTTTGATTACTGTGTATACGAGAAAAAACTCCTGAAGGTCGGCTGATTTACGATCTCGAGATCGAAAGAACCAGAAGAAAAAATAGACATCAAATAAAGAATTAAAGAAAATCGCTACAACGATTAACAACAAGCACACTTGTTGGAAACCATATGAACCTACTTAGGTTAGTCGAGTGGTGTTGGCTTGGGACCTTCAAGTGTGTTCCTCTCAACGTCTCAAATTTGATTATTCTCAATTCAAATTTCGGCATATTAGTTTGGTTTATTGGAAAAAATAGTTGTATTTGGACATACTACTATTGTTATGTCATACACTATTTTGCAAATAGCATCTATAGTGGCACTATGACATTATTGTGAAGTGGAATTTTAACAAATTGATATTCATGATTAAAAATATTGTGCATCACATTAAAATTGTATAAAATGACAATAAACAAAATCTATAAAGAAATAAAATACTGCAACATTAATCATCCAATTGTAACTAAGAACATGCATGAATCTTATTACACAAACCAATTAATTTTACATAGTACTATTGCATGACACATTTATATAGAATTCACTTGTGCCTTTTGATTATTAAAATTGTTTTTTCTTGTTTGTTTTTAACAAACTCATACAGCATAATGCTATACCAAGAATATTGTACTATTTCACAAGGATTAACTAGATCATGTGTCGTTCCTGTCTAGTTTTACCCACCACGGTGACACACGTGATATTGTTGATACTTGAAGTGTTTCTTTTCATCAATATAGTTTGGTTAATTTGTTTTTGTTAATTAATATAGTTCTATTAGTATTGACAAAAAGAACAATCTTTATATCTATTCCTAGCAAACATGCTTACCCTAATTGCATAACCCCTTAACCCTAACCCTAATGCAAAAAATTACTAAAATAACCTCTAATTAAGCCTTTAATCCCGCCTTTGAAAAATGCCACACGCATCGCAAGAAATACAAATTTGCAAGATACCAATGTGTGTGTCTCCACGTTACAATTTCCAACAAAACAAAATTTGACTCTGCCATCTCTTCTCCTTCCTTACTCTCTTTCTCTGATTTTGAAATTTGATCACTCTCTCTCTGATCACCCCTACCTTCTGGATCCTCTCTTCCCCTGTCATCTACTCATTTCTACACCTCCTCACCGAAGACATGCCACCCCTTACTCCTCTCTGATTTGTTCTTCACCACCAGAAAGTTAATGTAATGATCCTACTCTTATTATGCTTCTCCCTTTTCTAACTCCAGTGGAGTTGAACTCGGCGGCCGATCCATGGCAACGAGTCGTGACGATAACAACTAGAAGGTATGCAATTTGTTTTTTTCCTCAATTTCTTATTTGATTTGTTCTTTCTCAATTTGATATCGATTTCACTAAAAATTGCATCGTCAATATTTAATTCGAATTGTGTTGATGATAGCATTGAAGATTTTGGCTTTTGATTCATTTCTAATTTAGGTATTAGATCACATCATGCGCCATGTTGCAAAGGATTGAAGGACCAAGGTTGAAAGTTACTCCAGGAGGTTTTTTCTATCTCTATTAATTTGTTTTGTGTTCATTCCCATAAAATTGATTCTCAGATTTTTTGTGTGCACTTCTCTGTTCATGTCAATCACTCTTCTGATTTTCAAATTTTCAATTTTTTACAACCTGAGTGAACAATAATTGTTCTATTTCAAAACATTTTTTTTAGAGAGGAAATTTCAAAACATTGTTGGAGGCTGAATTTGTTTATTAGATAAAATATGGAGGACATTTGGCTGTTTGATTTTTTGGTTATTCTTTGTCTTCATCTTCTTAAGGACCTGCATATTTATGGCTCTAGTGCATATTATTCTTTGTCTTCACTTTTTAGTTTCATTTAAATTATAGATGTAGGTAGTTGGGAGGATTTCACCAAAGTTGGTCTGTTTGTGGCAAGAGGTGCGAAAATCTGCCTCCTGCAATTGCAATATAAGGGTGGTTAAAATCAATTGAATGGTTTTTCTATGTTTCCCCTAACTAAGTTATGACAAAAACTTTATAATACTATTACCATGTTGTATAGATCTCTTACATTTTAGTAACTTTTTATATTGATGTGATCATGAGTTTTTTTTATTCATGTTGAAGGAAACCTGTTAATTGATTTAAATGAATTTAGTAAAGTTTCTCTACATGTTTTGTCACCTTTTCTCACATTTTGTCATTGATTCCAAATTATAGTAGTGCATTTCTTTATCCAATCATAATTGATCATTAACTTGAAATGAATCTAATTTGTTCTTCAACACGAGTTTTACGTCATAGGTTCAAATTTCACAAGATCACCTCTTGACTCTGCACACAAGAAAATAGCAAGGATTTTTGCTCACTCAATTTGTTGCTTGGGTGTGCTTGGTGTTTGTTGTCTTTAAAGGTTATTTCCCTTATGCTGTTGTGACTTTACGGCTCTATTTTACGTTCATGTTTGCATAATTGACATCAACTATGTGTTACGTGATAGGCTGCAGAGTGTTATTCCTCCTTCGCGTGCTTTCATTTTGTGGAGACTGTTTCACAATAAAATCCCCACTGATGAAAATTTGGGGAAAAGGGGCAGCTGTATTGTCTCCATATGTCACTTTTGTCTGAAGCAGTCTGAAAGTTCAGAACACATTTTCTTCAGATGCTGTGTTACTTTCTCCCTTTGGGATTGGCTTAAGAAAGGTATGAATAGACAACTTGATCTTTCGAATTGCTGCAATCTGATTTTGGGTACTTCTAGAATTGGTAGCAAACTGGCTCAACAACTTATGACATTTGCCATTGTTCATGTGCTATGGATTATATGGATTGAACGCAATAAAAGGTACTTTCATGGTATACAGGCTAACATTGGAACCCTCATTAATAGGGTCATGTCTGAGGTTCGTCTCAGTTTTGATTTAGTTCTTGCTAGAGGCATTTCCTCTATGACAGACTTTCACATAACTCATCTCATTCATGTTCCCTTACGGCCCCCGAGGACTGTTGTAACAACTGATATTTTCTGGATTCATCCTGAGATGGCATGTATCAAGATAACTGTGGATGGATCCTCTTATGGCTCACCCTCTATTAGCACCATTGGTGTTGTTTTCAGAGACTGGCAGGCAGGTTTCTTAGGATGCTTTGTGCAAAATTTAGGCCATGCTACATCACTGGAAACTAAATTTAGTGCGTTGATGTTTCCTATTGAGAAGGTTGTGGAACAAAATCTGAGTGTTGTTTGGTTAGAGAGTGATTCGTTGATGGTTGTTAATGCTTTTAATACTAACGGTGATGCTGGTGTGCCTTGGCGAATGCGGGTTTGATAGAACAATTGCAAACAGATGGTTAATCCAGCTTGGCTACAAATGTTCTCATGCATATTGTGAGGGCAACATGGTTGCGGACGCTTTGGCAAAAAACGGACAGGGGTTGGCTCTTTGCACATCACAATGGTGGAAATACCCACCATAGTTTATTCTTTCATTGTTAAACAGAGAGCAATCAGGTTTACCTTTCACTAGATTCACTATGTAATTCATTGTGCATATGGTGCAGGCCTTTCCTGTTTGTTAATACCATTCATTGCTTGATAGGAAAAAATAAGTTTATCATCCATAGAAATAGAAACTTTCTTTTAAAGCAACTCTGGTGATCAAATTGTTTATTTTTTTTGTTCGTACATTGAAATTAATAACACATGATATTTCAATTTAATCTTTTGTTTGCATTCTTTTATTAATTCTAGAAAGAGTCTTCCTACTCAGATTTTTCAAAGTGTGTTGTCTTATTGACCGTCTACTTGAGTACATGTTATCATAAACAGGTTCTTTAAAAATATTTTAAATGTAGTTTTATATCATGTATCATAAATAGATATTGCAGCAATGCTTACTCACCAAAAAGTTGTTATAACTAGCTGACCAATAGTTTGTCTTTTTTATCTCATTTTGATTATTATTATTATTAAATTTATTTTAATTCATATACTTTACATGCTTCATACTACAATTACAGGGGTTTTATTGGAATGAGATGCATAGTTTTTGTGGAAAGGGTCGTTGCGGCTATTGTCCTTGAGATTATTTTGAACACTTTGCTTCTGAAATACAATAGTTGGAGCCTGGAGGGTGAAATTCACTGCATGAAATAGTGGTAAACTGCAATGGAGTGACACCTCTTACTGTTTTGCATGTAAATTTAAATGTAGACTTTACTTATATAAATGCACTCAATGTTTTTCAAATGTAAGGGATCTTCAACGCATATGGACCTTCCTATCTAATTTTTCATTGCTTGCAAATACTATCACAAATATTTCTAAGTTTCTTGCTTCATTAATATCGGTGCATTGATTTACACTTAAGTGTATGAAAACTTTTTTTTTTTTATTTATAGGAAAGTTTTTTATTCAAATACTCCATTTGATAGGAAGTTTTTTATAGTTTTTTTTATAGGAAGGTCCTATAAATAAATAAAAAAATCTTTTCTCCCATTCATCCATTCAGATTATGTAGCAGCTAATCTTCTATTCCATTCATCTATTCATCTAATCATCTGATGAATATGACAACTACATTAATACGACTTCAAATGTGGTGTACAGAGAGATTTTTTGAAACGTGTAAAACTCGACTTATAAAATCAAGTCATTTGTATTGGTTTTGGATTTGCAGTTGTTATAACTTTGTGTGACGTTGAATATTGCATTGCAAAGAATGTATGTAAATGTATATGACTCGTGCGGTAGCACAGGTGGACGATCTAGTAATACAATAGTTTTATTAATTATATTATGTATGTGGGTTCCTATGCACTATGCATCGGATAAAATTTTATTTTTAATAATGTTTATTTGTCTATTTTAGGTTTAATAACAATTTTCGCCCCCTAACTTTCACGAAGTTGCAATTTTGTCCCCCTAAGAAAAAAAAACTACAAAATCGCCCCTTAAGTTTTGCAACTGTAGCAGTTTTGGTCCCCCAAGATAAATTTTTTTTTTTAAAAATAACACGTGGCACTTCGCTCAGGGTCCAACGTCAGTGTAGACCGAGTCAAAATTGAACTTAGGGGTCAAAACTGCCACATGTGCAAAACTAAGGGGGCGGTTTTGTAGTTTTTTTAAGGGGTCAAAATCGCAACTTTGGGAAAGTTAGGTGGATAAAACTGCCATTAAGCCTTTATTTTAATGTATTATATAACATATTTTGTTCATAATTATATTATGAATGTTAAAATAATTTCTATTATCCATGATAGTATAAAATTAAGATGTAAACTAATTGTATTTAATTATATGTCAAATAATTAGCGGGTAGCCATTTTTTGTGCTCATGTATTCGGAAAAGTGTCTTTTATTTTACGCATGAATGAAATGAAGAAAAAAACAAATATTAAAGAATAGATGACAAATAAATAATTAACTTTTTTGATATCCCATATCTAATTTTAAAGCGGTAAACGATGTAATTTATCATTTTTTCTATAAAATAATGGAATGTTAGTAAATATTATGTGACTACTAGCGAAAAGACAGACACTCACATGACCATCTTTCCTCCATTTTTAATGCGTTAACGTTTAAAAATTATGAACCGTGTTTTTTTTATTATAAAATTTTGATTTTGATTAAAACTAAAAATATAAATGTTTGTTGCTTTCAAGTTATATCAAAACAAACTTACATGGTCCCCGTGAGCTTAGCTTAGTTGATAGGGATAATACATAATATATGCAAGAAGGTCTGAGGTTCAAATCTCGGACACCAAAAAAAAAAAATCAATCGAACATGATTATATATTTCAATGACACCTATAATATAACAAAAAAATATATAATCTAAATTCTTTTTTTAATGATATCAACAACAATCTAAATATATAATATAAAAAAACAAAAGTTGTTTGAGGGTATAATTGGGGTAATGAAAACATAAGTATAAATATACTCATTAAGTTTGTTGCACTTTTTAAATGATAAAGGAAAAAACTATATATATATATATATATATATATATATATATATATATATATATATATATA
>Ga0228710_1004147_pt1 | contig 22882 bp, 12 predicted proteins | sample MedpolnodulmetaG_FD_177995 | JGI IMG/M metagenome (GOLD analysis project Ga0228710, IMG submission 177995) | Root nodule microbial communities from Medicago polymorpha collected in Santa Monica, California, United States - pink nodules | ecosystem: Host-associated > Plants > Roots > Nodule...
ACAAACACACACACACACACACACACACACACACACACACACACACACACATATATATATATATATATATATATATATAATTACGTATCGTGGAAAAAGAAAGTGTGGCTGGGTTCAATTGTACACCATTAGGATTAGGATAGGAAAAAAAATGGAACGACAAATTGAAGATGGGGTTTACATGGGAAAGGAAAGAGTTTCCCACCATGGGAAAGTAAATATTGACCATTAGATAAAATAGAGAACATGATTTTATCACAGACACTCAACACCAAATATTTTCCTCTTCTTCTTCCTCTCCTTCAAACAACTGTCGGTGACAAAAAAAAAAAGATTTTTCAAAAACCATTCTCTAAATTTTAATGGCAAAATTTCAAAATTAAAACGATGAACCTAAATCATTAAACAAAAAAATTTCATGGGCATGAGTTTCTCTCCACATTCACAAAAAAATAAACATAAATAAAAATTAAAACATAACATCATAGAAGAAATTTCAATTAGAATTTAAGAAAAGTTACAAGCTTTGTTAATGGGGATTGTGCTTCTCTTTAACCCTTGAACGCAATTCTCTCACGTTAGTTTCATGTTTTTTCTGGATCTGTGAATTTTTTATCAATTGAAATTTGAAGGATGTTGTTAAGCAAGCATAAGATTTGGTGGTGATTGGTGACTGTGAAGACAAGCAAATCGTTCTTGGTTTGTTTTGAAGAGAAACAATTATTGGCTTTTTGTCTTTGTTAGCTTCCTAAGCTTCTGAGAAAAGATCCATATTTTTTGTTTCACGAGTAGGAGAGGAAGAAAGAGAGTTGAGACAATTGGTGGTGATTGGTGAGTGTGAAAAAAGATTTGGTGTTGAGTGTCTATGATAAAACCATATTCTATACTTTATCTAATGGTCAATATTTACTTTCCTTTTCCCATGCTAAATGCCACCCAAATTGAAATATAAAAAGAGAGAAACAACAAAGAATGATATCATCTTGTCAGGAAAAAAAACAAAGAATGGTAACATAAATAAAAAACAATAAAAGTAGGGGTGTTTTAGACTTTTCAAACAAAAGTTGTTTTTTTAGACTTTCTGCCCATATTGCTACGGAAAGTTTTTTTTTTGTGGGTCCTATTGAATTCTTTCTTTCCTTTGCCTTTTTAGAGTGTTCCAAACAAAAGAAATTGTTTCTTTTCCACATCTTTCTCTCCTCTCCACTTTCTTTCCTTAGAAACAAACACACCCTTAATGTCAAAAAATTATTATTCTAACCAATCATTTCCTATGATGAAACAAATGTGTTCTACTGTAACTCTATTTCTATGTAGTATAATCTAACATTTTCAACGTAAAATTTTATATTTTCTGTATAACTATTATTATTAAATGAATTTCATTGATATGATATGTTAGTGTATAATTATTTTACACATGGATCTAATAACATGTTGTCAATCAATTAATAAATTCATTAGTCGACTAACAATGTATAATTAGATGCATGTGTAAAATAATTGTATACTAACAGACTATTTCAAAAAATCGTACAGTATACAAATTAAATTCTTATTATATTATTATTCGCATATAAATGTGTGTATCATTATTTTTTCATCTCAATACAAGCTAATAGTTTAATAATAATATATTTAGAAAAATAATAATAATAAATAATAAAATTATCTTTTTTTTTTTGACAGAAAATAATAAAATTATCTAATAACTTGTAAATAGGCTTCTATTTAGGAACAATATTTTTAGAAGTGGCTTATAATTAAGGTCAGAACGTGCCATTAAAATCACTCAAAAATTACACGATAACAAAAAGTGTGAATTACAAAGCAACAAACAAATTTATTGGATTACTCAAAAAAAAAAAGCAAGTTTATTGGATTAACTCTAGGGTTAGAATTTAGATTGGCGTGGGCGGAAGGATGGTGGTCACGGTGCGTGTAGGTTTTATGGGTGATATCGTTTAGGGAAATGAGGGTTGAATAGACGAGATAGCACTTGTGTACCATAATGGTATGTATCATTGTCCAATTAAAATGTGTCACGTGACACATCCTTTAAAAAATTATATCAAATAAAGCATTTATAAAATAACATTGGTAGATGGCACACTCTAATTGACCAATGGTATATACCATTGGTACCTTAATGGTACACAAGTGGAATCCTGAATAGACGACTATGGTGCGGCAACAACACACGATGACTAAGGCTTCCAAGAGCTAGGCAAGGTGGCACAAGGGACAACAAAAATGACCGGTGATCGATGTCAAAGTTTTAAGTGGAGCACTTTAATCCATGCCTATCATTTTAGTCATAATATACACTCATGCTATGTATAACTAAAAATCGAACCTCAATTAGTCTTTATTATTGAATTAGTTATTGCTAACAAAAAAATATATAGATGCCTACCCTAAACTGATTGTCAATTTGCTCAAGAAAAAAAAAACTGATTGACAAAAATTTATCCTGATGCATGAGAATTGCAAGAGTAAATACAACTGGCCTAATAAATGACTTCCATGAATTATTTTGGTTGACAAAGCACTCCTCTACCACAAGGCTACCATTATCATAGTCATAGCTAAAATTAGTTGTTACTACATGTAGATTATAACTTAGCTTGTCCATGTGTCTTAAATTCTTCACATGATGATCATTATTAAAAAAATGAGCTCATTTTTTCCATTGACATTCCAGGATGTATTTCCTGCTACCCATAATTGAAGTTGTAAACATAGCAAATATTTTAGGCAAATGAGGAGAGGTTATTTGCATTGTAATATATGTGCATGTTTGGCTCTAAAATTTCAAGAGACAAAATTGATTTCGGATGTGTATAATTGATTTTTGCATGATCGTATGTTTTTAAGTAGAATTGATTCTATCGAAAGAATTGATTTTAATTTGAAGCTGAAATTTAAGATTTTGCCTTTGCAAATGATTTAATTTTAGTTTCACATATTTTTCTTTTAAAAAGTTTAGTTTCAAATATATTGTTCGACCTAATTTTACATAAATGTATCTGAACATAAATTAATCAATTTATATTGATCTCACTTTTTTTGGGTAGCTAAACAAAATGGTTATGTCATTAAAAACTCACACTCACAAGTAGAAGAATTAGGATTTAAACCCTGATCAAAGAAAGTGTTTGACCTAACAATTTCAACATTTTTGTTTGTATAGTTAAAAAATTTAGACTTATTCATCTCGCTATTAATCGGTATCAATTTAACAAAAATCAATTTATTCAACATATATATTTGTTATTGCAGACGTATTTACATGAATAGTAATCAGTACTCGCATCCTAATTTATTTCAATCTGCTTGAGGAACATGTGCATGTTTCTAGCTAGAGGTTTAAGTGTTTAACTACCAAGAAAAACCGCTTAAAATTACAACGGCGATAATAAGAACAATACCACTACTTGAATTGTCATTTAGTTTGATTAATTAGGATCAGGATCAAGAATACAGTTAAGAAACTAATCATAAGAGTATAGCCTAAATTGGAACAAAGACTAATGAACCCCTAAAATGCCATTATTAGTTAAAGAGAAACCAAAAGGACAAGCTAGGAAATGTCTATGATGTTGCTTATTCCTACAATAGAACAGACCAAATGCATACGCCAAATTTGGATGATCTATAAGATATACTAAGGTACTAAGGTTGTATTACACTGTTACTTTATTCGTATACATACGTAAACATATAATATTTATTACATATTATATATGTCTTACTCTAGCCAGGTGGAGAGAAAATAGAGGTTCCACACTTATAGCTTTACGGCTTCACCCCTAGAACTAGAAAAATGAGAACATAAATTACGGAATTGGATTCCCCCGCTGTAAGTGTCACAAAATTACAGCTCTCAGTTGTTCAATTCAGATCCATGACTGAATGCAATTCATTGTGTGATTTTGACCATCTGATTTCAAATCTACGTCACATATTAAAATCTACTGCATGAAACTATGAGTGTTCGGGCTTCGAGAGATGGCGGCGATCCAAAAAACATAAGTTCATTTTTATATCGAGCATTATTCATTGTTACAAAATTACGACATGTAAAACTTATGTTTTCCCCATTACACCCTTCACAATCGATACTATTTGGGTTCGGTGCATAGATATAAACGGTGGATGTGGATACTAGTAGATAGATTCCAATAACATACGTATTAGATTTATATATTTGGCCTAACTATTCTTCCAAAACTAGCTTTATGGTGAAGAATGTCTCACTATTGAGATTGATACATGAATATGAAGGATGAATAAACTTAAATACCATATTAAATTTTTACATTGAGTTTAATTCATCATTACAAAATTAACTTAAATTAGAGTGTGAATCTCATTTCAAACTCTTATATCCATTCAAGGTAGCACTTGAATTCGCATAACTAATATATATAGGAGTAGTAGACCAGAAAGAAAGAACAAAACAAGATCACCAACTTGTTTGAATTTTGTGAGCTAAGCCCAACATTGGAGGCATTGTGAAGTGGGGTCCATATACGGGAAATTTTGTTAAAGGGTTGAGAGAAAGAGAGTTTGATTACAGGTATTAATATTACAGAATTTTAACCATACAAAGAACCTGGCAGGTTTTCATAAAAGTAATATTAATCCTTTTTGTTTCCATACAGTTGTGAGGGTCAAAGTTATGTAGCAAAATGACAATTATATATATAGTCTGTGTTTTTTATTGCAGAGATTTCGGTGAAAAAGACATAAACCCCACTGTGAAATATAAAGCAGATTCCCTTTATGTCTTAGGCTATATAGAGTATAGACACCAATGAATACAACATTATACATAAAAAATATATTGCATTATAATAATCAACATGCCACAAATTAACCTAGCTGTATTCCCTATAAATTCTTCATCTTAGTATTATATACTCTCAAAAGGTGTTTCCTACCATTCACAACACAAACACGTGCACACTCTCACATAGATGGAGTTCTATGAAGGAGATTTCATGGAGGAATTAATGGCTCTAAGAAGAGAAACATATGAAATTACCAATCCATGTCAAGAAGAAAATCAATTCTTCTCATCAACAAGTAACTTGAGTTTTGATAACTGTTTTGATCAAAACTCTATACCATATCTACCAAACTCTTCTTGTAGTCAACAAGTTCCTCAAAGCTATAACAACAATGATCACTACAGTACCACTTTCAATGAAATCTATGGTTCCTTGCTTGATGAATCTTCAACACCACAGATTCTTGGTTCATACTATAATAATAGTATTGACACTCCATTTATTTCTCAAGAAGACTTTCCACTGTCCATGATGGGAGAAGAAGATCAAAGTTTGCTTGATGAAGAGCTTCAGAATTTGGAGCTGCAAACAACATGTAAAATGGAGCCAATACAATCACCTGAAATGCCAGTAGTTTTCAACACTGGTAATGGTATGGAAAGAAAGAACCGGTCGAAGAAACTTCAAGGACAACCGTCGAAGAATCTAATGGCTGAAAGGAGAAGACGAAAGAGATTAAACGATCGTCTTTCAATGCTACGAGCAATTGTCCCGAAGATAAGCAAGGTAGGTACATATATGTATTTTTTTTTATAGTTGAATGTTAGTATATTAGTTGTTATACCGATCTAATTTGTTTTGTTGAATGGTCAATAAATATATGTGACAGATGGACAGAACAGCTATACTTGGAGATACTATTGATTACATGAAAGAGCTCCTAGAGAAAATCAACAATCTGCAACAAGAAATTGAACTAGATTCAAATATGACAAGCATTGTCAAAGATATCAAACCAAATGAAATCTTAATCAGAAATTCTCCCAAGGTACAAAATTTCACTGACCTTTTGAAATTAATCTGTGTTGAAGGATCCAGTGGTTCTTAATTTTTGTTACTTTGCAGTTTGAGGTGGAGAGGAGTGCAGACACAAGGGTTGAAATTTGTTGTGCAGGGAAGCCAGGGTTGTTGCTATCCACAGTAAACACATTGGAAGCATTAGGCCTTGAGATTCAACAATGTGTTATTAGCTGCTTCAATGATTTCACAATGCAGGCTTCTTGCTCAGAGGTACATTAGTTACTTACTACTTCCTCAGTTACTTTTTAATTGTCGCAGTTTTAGTAAAAATGTGTTTTCATATCTTCGTTGTTTTTAAAGTTCAATGTAACATTACCTAGTATTTTGTTAATGATACTTTTAATTATTTATTCTTGAGAGAAATAGATATATAAATTCATCAAAAGGAATGAAATTTATTGATTCTTTTTTCATGTGTAAATGACTTTAATTTGACAGTTAAATAGGAGCCGAGGGAGTAATATTGATTCTTTTGTATACTTCATTTTATTACTGATTTTTCATTTATCGTATGCCTAATAGTATACATAGTCTTTCTTAGTTAGGTAATCAATTGTGTTTCTTGTTTGTTATGCAACAGGAATTGGAGAAAAGGGCTATGCTAAGTTCTGAAGATATTAAACAAACCTTATTCAGAAGTGCAGGGTATGGTGGAAGATGTTTGTGAGAATATATATAATAGAGGAGAAATAGCCACAAGTGAACTTAGGATAGTGTTTTCTTCATCAGGATTGATTCAAATGACATGTCTATTATAATGTTTTCTTCATGAGGAAGAGGCTATAATATTATTATTAATATTGCTTCAAATGAAGATGTCCATTTATGTTGATTGGTTTTGTTCTCTCACATGCATAATACAAAAGCCAATTTCTATCAAATAGCTAGGGAGGGTGTGATGGACTTGTCCTAATGAATCTTGGGCACAATTACCAATCATAAAACGTTCATGTCATGTCTGTGTGAACATGAATATTGTTTCTGGATGAGAGGGCCTAGTTGTTGCCATTGCCAGGCCCCTTAAGAGTATGCATGTGGAGGCTCAAGCAAAATTGTGAGACATGATAAGAAAGTAAAGTTAGGGTTTTTGTTTCTTTTCTTTTTTTTCTTCTTATCACTTTTAGATGTCACTTTTCAATTTCTCTATTTGTATAACTTCTATGTATGATACACTTTTCTCTAGAATGTAAGAATGTGATCTTTAATATTTTATTCAATTTTCACTTAAAAAGGGTAGATAAATTATAAGAGAATTTATTGGGGAAGCAGGAAAAAAACAGAGGACAGGGAATATTCCTAACAGCAACATAATACTATAAAATTAAAAAGATGCAAACATTGGCTAGAAAGTGCTATTAATTCAATTCTTACAACTTACATGAAACAATGAAACCGTTTAAAAAATAAGTCGTGTTAAAAAGAAATTTTAAGGCACCTCTTAATCTTTCAAAAAAAGGCATCTCTTAAGAAGTTAAAAATTATATTATGGTTTAGCCCAATTGATTGGTGCGTAGTGTACACGAACTTTGAGATAGTGAGTTATATTTCCAAACTCATTTATATGCTTAGACAAATTGTCACTAATTTTTTATTTTTTTTAATCGTGCCATACTAGTATTCTTAAATATAAGTGCATAAACCCACAAGAAAGCATACGAATTACATTTAGATAAAATGACATCTTGAAAATCTTTTCACGTGTTTGTGTGGAGTTTTGGGCGACGGCATGTCATGCGTTGTAGACTTGGTGATGCATGATGTGGAGAATTTGTGATGCCGAATAGGCTATGGATGGAAGTTTGGAGGAGAGTGCAGAATTACGACATGAATTCTGGTTGTATTAATTGTTACAGCCGAGGATATGTTAGGAGAGTGGATGAGTTTCGATGGTTTCCCCATGTGATCGGTGTGTTAGGTTTAACAGAGATGGTATATCTAACGAGGTAATATTGAGAGATTAATTTTTGTGTGGATGCTTTGGCGAATTTAGCTTGTGAAGCTGGTTTTTCCTTGTGTGTGCTTCTCAAATTCGTGGTTTTCTTTTAGCCGATTTAGTTGGTTTTTGGACTTGGCCGTTTTTTAAATGATATTTTGCTTTTATGGGCTTAGGCGCTCTTGTCATCCAAAAAAGCATAATACATGTTTGGTATGACGTTGGAACTTGTAAAATCACAGTGGAAAATCATGTTTGGGTAGAAGTCATGTTTTCCAGCTTCAGCCAAATCACACTGCATTGGGAATTAGTTTTGGGCTTCCAAACTTGTTTCGAAACCCACACTAAGTCTTGGTGTGCTTAATTAACAAGAACGAAATGATGTACTAATCATTGTATATGCGTGGGCATGATCTTGAACTAACCATTCACAGCAAGCAATGCATGCAAATGTAACACAGTCCTCAGCCTCGATCAAAGCAAGATTGTACGTCCACTTACCATTTGATGTTCTTTACAAAAGTTAGGTAAGTAGAAAACTCGAGACGTAGGCAATGTTGGACCCAACTTTTTCATTACTTTTCTACTTCAAAAGAAGAAGTTGGCAGCACTATTTTAAAAAGTTATTATTGAAAGAAGAAAAAAAAAGGACATTGTTTGAAAGTAAAATAAATGTAGTACAGATAGCTTTAATAATAAGGACTAGGGAGAAGCTTTCTTAATACTTTTGCAAAGTATTTTTCTGATGGTTAACTCTTCGATTCCAAGAAAAGCATCTTGAATGGTTTTATTATTCTACTCTCTAGTATTTTACAATGAGTTGTAACTAGGGCCGGTCCTTAGATTTGTGGTGTCATGGGCGAAACAATAAAATTGTGTTCTTTTAATTATTCCAATATTTTTCTTCTTACATTTTTTGTTGCAAAAGATTCATTTATAATCAAAACTCTCTAAAAATATATTTTCAATGGAATTAATCAAAGTGAATTAAAAAGAAATATTGGAATATATATATATATATATATATATCTTTTAAAATATATATCTATACAGTACTAACTACTAAGTAAAAATAATAATTTGTGTGCCCTTTTTCTTTCAAAAATAAAAAATTGTGCCCTTTAAAAAATGGTGCCCTGGGCTGCCGTCCACCCTCAAAACCATCCGTTGTTGTAATTTTCTTGGAATCATATCCTCATATGTATTTCTTTCATGTTTTTCGTTCTGCTTAAAATCTAAATCATCAATCAATTAATTTGTGTTGTTGACGTCTGGTTAACTGAAATCATTGATTTAGATTGTACGTAACCGTCATGTGGTAGTAGAGAATTCATATTCAAATTTCTTTTACATGCAAAATTAATAGTTAATATCATAGTTATACTTCTAAGATTTAAATTAATTAAATTGTTTGTCTTTTTTGCACACATAGTCTTTTTTTGTTCCAAATGCACCGTCTACTTTTTTAGTGAAAATAAAAAATAGTTTTCGTTACTAAAAAAAGATAGTTTTCTTGATATTTATCACGAATTGTTTTGTAAATGCTTTTGATATACTAGTAATTATAATATTATTAAACCCACTTTAAACAATTTTACATTTTTAAAATTTACTTAATATGATAACTTAACATTATTTTGTTTATTGTGGAGTTTGATAGCTTAACTAGTTTGAGTTAAGGAAAAATATGCTGAAGGTCGGTGTTCAAACCCAAACAAAAAGTAAAGTATTAATCTAACAAATTATCTACTGACCTTTATTATTAAAAAAACATTATTTATTTTACATGATTTATGAATGATGTACTATAAAAAAAATGTTTAACCACACCACATCAAAGCCTCCTTGACAATAACGACGTCACAATCTTCCAAAGCAAACAACTCAGTTGGTGAGTTGAGGAATATTGGATGAATATTAATGAAGAGATCAAAGGTTCAAACATTGGAAACTAGTAATACATTATTTGCCTCTCATGTTAATTTTGAAGGATTAATATTGTAACACTCATTAAGATGTAATTTAGATATGTCGAAAAAGAAGGATGTTAATTTAGATCTGTTTCTAAAATCAAATCAAAAAATCTGATTAGCTTTTCTTTTTTGTTTTTGTTCTAAATTTTCTCTGAAGAGACATTGATATATTAGAAGAGAGAGAGTGTAGTTCACGAGAATCGTTGAACGATATGAGTTGTGACTAATGAAATGACCTTCACGGCTTTTATTTAAGAAACTCAAATTTAAAAAGTGATAACTCATGTCACGTAAAGCCCCCACTAGACGGCTCTGTCTAGGGTGGGAGACCTTTATAGGTCTCCTACCGTGAGCAAGTTACATAAACTTTTCTTAGCCGTTAGATTATGAATCTCCATGGATCTTATTATATGTTGTCAACACCCAATACTTTTGTTTACTTCATTATCATTTTCTCTCTCCCAAGAACCACTTTTCGATTCTTTGTTTCTCTTTCAATCAACTCAGATCTGCAGAACCAACAACACAGGAGCTTGCATCATTGATGGTGCAGTAAAAAGTTTAAGATCCACAGAGATAACAGGAAAGCAAGCTATACTGATGAACCAAATGAAACCATAACCATTTTCATATCCTTGTGTTGGATGATAGAAACTCAAACGGTGTGGAGAGGGCCGCTCCCGACAGCGAAAGTTTGTACCAAAAAATATGGGAAGAAGAATAATAAACTCTTTAATATGGTTGAAAGATTTGATTTTTTGTTGTAATTTGTATTTGTATGAGTTGTGTTCTTAATTGCGAATGTGTTATTCTCTTGCAGATGTAATCTTTCATTTTAATGGTTATGAAAGTGTGAACCCTGTTTGATTTATTCCTCATTATATGTCAAAGATTTGTTCTTTTACCTTTGATGAATATAAAAGTGTGAATCTGAGAATTAGTTTATTGAGACATATGGACAATTATTTGAATTTAAGAACACAAAATGGGGGAAGAACAATTTTGTTTATAAATGATTGAGAAATCTGCACCAGAAAGTGTTGATAGCTTGATACTGTGAAAGAAAGAAAAAAGTGCAGGGGTATAAGATTGCAAGAGGGAAGGAATTGGAAGCTTAGACGTGGTGGCTGATGTAAATTAGTGTAAAGACAAAAAAATAATCAAGTGTGGTTGGTTTATAGTATAATCTCGTGAGCATGATCAATCTAGTGGTTCTGAAAGGTCATACGCCGGTAGGATACCTATTAAGGTCTCCCACCCTAGACAGAGCCCCAATAGACCCTCACCCCTAATTTATAATTGTTTGTTTGCAAAATGGAAATGATCGTTGGTTTAGTCAATAATAATGTCGTTTTATTACTCACATGTGCCGATTTACTTTACTAGTACTTCATTTTCTTGCACCTCTCTAATCCTCTATCCATCATGTCTGTTTAGTGTTTTGTACTCATAAAGTACTACAAGCTCTGAAATCAATGTAATATATAAGCTTGATTCAGAATAAATATTGAATCTTTTTTTTTTTGAAAGGAGGATAAATATTGAATAAATCATTGAATATCATGATTATTTTACCAAACAATATATCTAAAAACAGTGATCCAATGACAATTTAAAAAGAAATTGGCCATATAATTTACAAGAACATTACGTAGTCTTCGTAAGAGCGGTAAGGGTGAAGGATTTATCTTGTGTGAAATACCCCATTGTTCGGAAAAAAATCCTAGATGTTGTCGGAGTAAAAGATCGTCAACAAAGACATTCAAAATATGAGGCTAAAAAAAGCCCATTTGGGTTGGCTTGGTGGTATTGACTTGAGACCTGAGAGTGTGCTTCTCCTCGAGATTTCAGGTTCGATTCTCTCTGATACCAATTTAGGTGGGCTAATTTAGCTTCTTCAAAAAAAATATGAGGCTAAAAAGTCAAAATAAATTATTTTACCCTCTATGTGTTATAAAAATTGGATTATCTATTTTACATTCATGTCAGAGTTAGGTGCTACCAAGAAAAATCTGCAAAAAATACTATTGGTCGTAATCGATCAATTAACATTTTTTTACAGAAATTAGTTTTTTTTTTAGGGAATTTACAAAAATTAGTTAGCATATTGGTTAACCATATTATGAAATACGGAGAAAAAAAATCAACTTGTTTAAATTTTTTGTTTTCAACAGAACTTGTTTAATGTTTAAAAATTGTTATTTCAGGGGAAAAAATCATTTTGTCGAAAAATAATTATTAATATTTGACCTTATTAAACCCATTTGTGTTGGTTTGGTGGTGTTGCCTTGAGATCTTCGATTCTTTTTGGTGTCAATATGAGCGGGGTTAGTTTAACTACTTAAAAAAATAAAATTATTTGACCTTACTATGATTTTTATTAGGCTAAAATGCACTTTTGGCGCCCTATGTTTGTCATGGTAGCAATTTTGGCCCCCTATTAAAAAAAATCACTTTCTAGCCCCCTAACTTCATCCTCTTTTGCAACTCATAGGCCCCCTCTGATTTTGACATGGTCAAAGTCTATGTGGCCAATCAATGGAAGCCACGTGGATAATTTTTGAATTAAAATTAAAAAAAACCACATGTGTATTTTAAAAATTTAAAAATTAAAAAAAGGAAATGGAAAGGAAAGGCACACGTGATTCTTAATTCTTCCCAATCTTCTTCTCAGATTTGTCATCACCACTATTCATCATCTTCCCATATTCAAACATAGCAACAACTATCAACATCAACCATGATCAACAACACCCTCATCTTCGTATGTTATGTTACTCACACCTACACACGATCATGAATTGAAGAGATAAGAGAAACTTTCTTAGAGATTGAGCGGTTAACGGCGGCGATACGTGTATCGCCGCCGACGTAATGGAGTTGATTATCGGAGGGACATGGGAGGATTTTGCCGCTGAAACTGCACATGAAGCGGACACGTGGAGGAGCATCGTCTAAGTGTGGGAGTGACGACGCCATTATTCAGAAATTGTGATTGAGGATAATGTTTTTGATTTGGTTGTTAATTATCCAAATATTGTTACGAAAGAGTGTTGAATGTTGATTCTAAGTTTGGGTCTTTTTTACTTGACCATGGACAAGAATTTCTTTTGAGAATTTCAATGAGGTGTTGTGGTTGGTTTGATGAGGTAGCATTGGTCTTTTGCTGGTTTGGTTGAGAGATGTGATGAGGAACATAAGAACATGGTTGTGTTGTGTTTCTGGAATTAATTGTGTTGGGTTGTGTTTTTGGGAGAAGAGAGAGGAGGAGGTAGTTGTCTTGTGTTACTGGAAATTTTAGTTGAAGGATGATGAATATGTTGTTAAAGGGGATGAATGTGATAGTGAAGTGATGAATTTTATGTGTATTTAGCTGATAGTCACGTGCCTTTCCTTTCCATTTCCTTTTTTTTAATTTTTTAATTTTTAAAATACACATGTGGCTTTTTTAATTTCACTTCAAAAATTATTTATGTGGCGTCCATTGATTGGCCACATGGACTTTGACCCGGTCAAAATCAGAGGGGACCTATGAGTTGCAAAAGAGGATGAAGTTAGGGGGCTGAAAAGTGATTTTTGTAATAGGGGAGCAAAATTGCTACCAGAACAAGCATAGAGAGCCAAAAGTGCATTTTAGTCTTTTTATTAATATGCTAACAAAATGATTTTTTCACAAGGTCAAATATGCTAACAAAAAAATCATTTTGAAAAAATCATACATATTTTAAAAATTAATATTTTAATTTAATATCAAATTATTTTTTTAATTTTATTTTATAGGAGTAAATCGGTAAATTATTTTCTTATCCTATCCTGGTTGATTCTAGCTCCTCAATATATAAATTATAACTAATGAGACATGATAGAATATGTTTCAAGATTAATGTATCCTGATGTGGTACCAAACACTAAATTAAGAAAGGATATATAATATTCTGTCTTTTATCTTGACCACAAAACAGGTATTAAAAGTAGATTTGTTTTGGAATGAAAATTTGCTTTTCAATATTTCACCTTTATAAGCACCCGTGCTTAACACTAGTATGAGTATACCACTATGGTGCAACACTGGATCAAAATACTATGTACCATTGAAAGTGGACGGCTTTCTTTATCGGGATAAATTAAAAAAACATGACACATTATGAGAAAATGTCTAAAGATAATTAGTATTGTATTTCAGGTCAGATAATGAATCCTTATTTTCAAAGTCATATGAAAAAACAAATTTATAACTTTATCGATGGACATACTATTTTTTTAGGGGGTCGATGGACATACTATTATGCATCTTAATTAGTTGCCCCACGCTCATTTTTAAAAAAACGAATGTTGTTGCCATTTAAAAAAAGGAAAAGGCTTAAGTACACGACCATATTTTCGTCGCAAACGCACGAATAGCTTTTTTTATTGTCATTTGAGTTTTTCTTAATTTTTATTTGACTCCAAACAATCGATATAGTATCACATATATGTTTGTTTATGTGAATTTGAGAATTCTCATGCACCTTTCACTTGTAGCGGTGCTTTTTCATATATCACTCTAGCGTCTAAGTCGCCTCTTCAATGATGTGTCAAACGGTGAATATATATTGAAGTACATAATTCAAGGATGTTTCCACTTCTCTAAGTGTTTATTTTATCTTGGTTTGTCTTTTATATTGAAAAAATTATAAGCTGACATCCATCAAGAGAGAATTTCACATGTAGATCAACACGACGTGCAGTTCGTGTGCAGATTCTCTCGTGTGATATAGCAAGGCTCTTAAAAAAAATTGTGACAATTGTTAATAATTAGTATCTCTCTTTGCATAATTAACGAGAAATACGTAACACAACCATTTTTTTAGAAACATGATGTTTGTAGAGTTCGAAAATGGACTTTAATCAATGTTTTGGGTTTAATATATACCATGTATCGGCCGTTAATGTTAAAACTCTTAGAGAAAGTTTGTCGGTCGTCTCAAAAGTTTTGGAAGATTAATCTCAACAGTTGTATCAGGTTTACATTAAAAAAAAAACTAAGAAACTTAAAAGTATTAAAAACAAACAGATTTTCAATATGAATTTTCTTTTGTTTATAGATGAAATTAAACATTAGGGAGTTCATTCATGCCAGGCATATTGTTTTAAAAAGAAAATAACTAGTTTGGAACAAAGAGTTCCTTTAATTATTTCAAAATATGAGAATCATATCATAGTTTGATAAAAAAAATATTAGACCATGTCCAATAGTAGTGTTGAATGCAACTTTCAACATGTAGTTTTGCTTCAATGGGGTGTTGAAGATTGTTAAATGATGAAGTGGATGAGAGAGATGTTGAAACCATTCAACAATGTTGAACCTGCAAGCAGATGTACGCGTGGCACGTTTTGGTTGGGCAAAAATGGCGCGTGTGAAACACGCACCGACTGGCGCGAGTGGAGCTGCAGGAGACGGAGAGAGAAGATGCTTTGTGGATAGTGTGTGACACGTGCCTGAATCTGATTGGTTGTCCAGATTCTTATCACTTTAATTATTTGAACTCAATTATTTCGTTGTAAATTAATTTATTTTTAAAAAAAATTTTTATCAAAATTCATGATTTTTTTTCCTCTATAAATAGAGACTTGGTTCATTTGATTTGGACACAGAAAAAAAAAACCAAGTTTTTCACTATCTTACTCTTACTATTATCTTTCTATTGGCAAACTAAGTGAAGTTTTAATCTTATTTTTAGTGAAATGGATCCCAATAATAACCATTTCAACACCCAAAATTATTCTAAGTACCCATTTAACTACGAAAATCCCAACAATTATCCAAATCCAAATCAATTTTTCAACCAACGTCCTCAAAACATACCTCAAAACATACCTAATTTTGGTTTTACACCAAATTTCAACCAGTCATCCTCTGTTCCAAACTTTCATGCATATTATGGATCTATGATGAGATATCCATCTCAAACACCCCCGTTTAATGGTTATATGCCAATGGAGAATGAAAATTTTCCCAGTGTTTGTGCATCTCAATTTCCTGAATTTTCAACACAAATAACTCCTGGTGGCATGACAGTTGCTAATGAAGTCACTCCAAATCCAGAAGATTCAACTCTTAAGAGCAAGAAAAGTAAGGAACTAGCATGGAACACTCAACAAAATTTGGTGTTAATTAATGCGTGGATTAAATATGGAACAAGCAGTGTTGTCGGGAGAAACCAGAGAGGTGAAACATATTAGGGTAAAATTGCTCAGTATTGTAATGAGTATTGCTTATTCGATTCTCCCCGCGATCTAGTTGCAAGCCGAAACCATTTTAATTATATGAGCAAAGCAATAAATAAATGGATTGGTATTTATGAAAGCGCTAAGCGTTTGCAAGGAAGCGGTTGGTCGGAAGATGATGTTTTGGCAAAAGCGCAGGAATTATTTGCATGTGAGAAGAATGTTCAATTTACTTTAAAGGAAGAATGGTACGCTCTCCGTGATCAACCACGTTATGGTAGTCAAATGGGAGGAAATGTTGGATCAGGAAGTAGTGGATCTAATAGATCTCACGAGGACTCTGTAGGATCTAATGCTCGTCCAATGGTAGGGAGGCAGCTAAAAAAAAGGTAAAATGAAAAGCAACGACGCTACCTTGGAGGAGGTGGAAAAGGAGTGGGTTGAATTCAAAGAAATCAAGGTGCAAGAGATTGAACAATTGAAAGAGTTCACCTTGATGCAACAGGAGAAAAACAGATTGAAGAAAATGAAACTGTATGTAAAGTTAAGTTCTGAAGAGCATCTCGGTGACTAGAAAAAAGAGCTGTTGGAAAACTTGGAGCGTGAGCTGTTTGGAAATTAATTTCAAGCAAATATTTGTTTGTATTCGGTCAAAATTGTCAGTGTTGTCTAGTCCCCAGTGTTTGCTTTAATAATTGTCAGTGTTGTCTAGTCCTCTGTGATTGTCTAGTCCCCCGTGACTTATTACACATACTATTTGCTTTAATAGTTATGCCCATTATTTCACATACTATTTGCTTTAATAATTATCCCTAATGTGTGTCCATTATTTCACATACTATTTGCTTTATATATAGGGACTCATATCTACTTCCAATTTCACAAATCTCATTCATATCTACTCCCAATTTCACAAATCTCATTCATATCTACTTCCAATATCACAAAAAACTATTCAATCTACTTCCAAAAAAACTATCAATGGACCCTTTTGATATCGAAGCCTACTTCCAAAAATATGATATTGAAGACACTTATATCGTCAACCGATTTATTCAGTGTCGAAAAAAATTAGAGGAAGGTAGTGCATCTCGTACTAGAAAATATTTCAATAGAGATCATGCAGCGGCAAACCAAAGACTAATTGACGACTACTTTGCCAATGAGCCTACATATGATGATGCAATGTTTCGTCGTCGGTACCGAATGCAAAAACACGTTTTCCTTCGAATCGTTGGAGACCTTTCAAGTAGTGATAACTACTTCACCCAGCGAGTTGATAAAGCCAATAAAGAAGGTATATCACCGTTAGCAAAATGTACCACAACAATGCGAATGTTAGCATATGGTGTGGCAGTAGATGCGATCGATGAATACATCAAAATAGGAAGTAGTACAACATTGGAGTGCTTACTTAGATTCTGCAAAGGAATCATACGATTGTATGAGTAAGTGTACTTGAGAGCACCAACCCAAGATGACCTGCAAAGAATACTACATGTTAGTGAAATGCGGGGGTTCCCAAGGATGATAGGGAGTATTGACTGCATGCACTGGGGGTGGAAAAATTGTCCTAAAGCATGTGAAGGTCAATTTACTAGGGGGGGATAAGGGAACCACCACAGTTATTCTTGAAGCAGTTGCATCTCATGATCTATGGATCTGGCATGCCTTTTTTGGATGTCCGGGAACGTTGAACGATATAAACGTTCTAGACTGGTCACTAGTGTTTGATGATGTGGAACAGAGAAATGCTCCAAGGGTGAATTACTTTGTGAATCAACGTCCCTATAATATGACATACTATCTAGCAGATGGTATCTACCCTTCTTATCCAACTTTCGTCAAATCAATTAGACTTCCTCAAAGTGAACCCGATAATTTATTTGCAAAATGTCAGGAGGGATGTCGGAAGGACATCGAACGTGCTTTTGGAGTGCTTCAAGCTTGATTTAAAATCATCCGTGAACCAGCTCACTTATGGGACATAGTCGATTTGCGTATCATCATGAGGTCATGCATCATATTACATAATATGATTGTTGAGGATGAACGAGATACATATGCTCAACGTTGGACCGATTTTGAGCAACCTGGGGGAAGTGGATCTAGTACACCGCAACCATACTCGACCGAGGTGTTACCAGCTTTTGCAAATCATGTGCGTGCTAGATCCGAGTTGCGTGATCCAGATGTTCATCACGAATTGCAAGCAGATCTAGTGAAACACATATGGACAAAGTTTGGAATGTATCGTGATTGAAGATTATTTGTATCGTACTAAATAAATTACTTGTGTGTTGTATGCTTAGTTTGTTGTATTGCATTTTAAGTTAAGAAAATAAAAATAAATTATTTTGAAAAATTTTGTTTTTCCAAAAAAACTAAAAAATAAATAGTTATTTGTATTATTTTAATTTAATTATAATCGATAATTTTATGTAATTATAAAAACAAAAATTAAATAAGAATAAAAGAAATAAAAAGTGGTGGGCTAGAGTGTTGAATGAAAAACCATTGGAGAGGGTAAAAGTTGAATGAGTGTTGAATAAGAGAGAGAAAATGATGTGGAGTGTTGGGAATTGAAAAAGTGGGTGTTGAATGGTGTTGAAAGAAAAAACCATTGTAGATGGTCTTACGATTGTCGTTTGTTATGAATAAAACAAATTTCACCGTACGAAACGTAAATGTACCTCCACCATTCCTAAACCAAATTCAATCTGACTCACATCAATAACGATAAACATGTCAAACTCCACTCACAAGTAAGTGCGCACTATCAAAAACAAGCCAATAAATTCAAAAGCAAATTCGGTCATGCTTTTTCATGGTTATTAAAACCTACTATTATTCTTTGTAATGTTTCATTCATTCAGGTGAAATGAGAGTCAAAACAACAGAGAAATATGGAAATTGAAGACACACCATACATTGGATTCCCATTGGGTTTAGCTCTTCTTGTTTTCTTGTTATTCTTCATTTGTTGTTTCTTTTGTTGTTGTTTATATTGGGACAAACTCCAATTTTTATTTCCATCTTCTGTGGTTAATGTTATCAACCCACAACCTCGTATACAAGCAGAATTTGCATCCTCTCACCACAAACCAGGATTTGCTGTTTTGGTAATTACTAACATACACAATTCAAAAATTGGTTTTTTTTTTTGTGTGGAAACTAATGTGATTTGTTATTATTGTGTTTAGATGATGAAGGAGAATCATGGTCAAAGCTTGCCTGTGTTGATGCCAGGAGATAAGGTTCCAAAATTCATAGCTTTGGCATGCCCATCTAAGGCTCCAACTCCAATGGATGAAAAAATCACAATCCATGTGCAGAATCAATAGTTAATGTGTTGATAGGGTGGGTTGGGCTCTGTTCTGTATAGTCTCTTTTGATTCAAGTGTTGATATTTTTTCCCCGTAGTTTCCTTGCACTAGAGTTAATGTGTTGATATTTTTACTAAACATCACAAATGAAATTTAGAGGGGTCAATTATTAATACCACTTTTCTTTTTCTTTCTAGCCTATATTTTTTGAAAGTTTATTTTTAGAAGTGTTGGTTTTTAAGATACATGTTACCCTCTAAAAACAAACTTTGACCATTTCATTTCTACTATTTGAAAATTAACTTCTTAAAAACCTAAACTTATTATTTGGTGGATTACTTTGCCACCCCTCTTGCAAGTAACCATTCTCATTTCGAATAAACCAGTAATCTTATTTTTACTTAAATCCAGTAACTTCAAATCCTTACTAAGTCCTAGTGACTGAGGGGTCAAGCAATCAGTGATAAGATTTCCACTTAGAATTAACTTATTTAAAGATGTAAGTTTGGCAAAACATTTGGGGTGCGTTTGATTTGCTAGAAGGTACATGCCGGACAGAACAACACAAGACAGAACAACAATGACAAACTTTTATGGTATTAAACAACTTTTTGTCTTGTACGATATTTGGTGGACAAAATGTTATTTTTGTATTTTAGACAATTTGTATTTTGGATAAAAAAGTTGTGTTGAGCTTTTGTAACGGACAAAAATTTTAGTTTTTGTTCTGTCAATTGCCCTTCAACTTGTACAATCACAGGTGCAGTTTTAAAATCAAACACAATATAACTAAACTTTCATAAATTGCTCTACACATGAGCTGAGCAACAATGAATAACTGACAAATTAAAAAAATTCTCTTCAACAAGAAGCGCCCCTCGTTGGTGTTCTGTCAACAGGAAAAAGATACTGATGGGCTATATATTATGCAGGCCATGTTTGCTTAATAAAACTTGGTGTTTGATGGGCTATATACTATGCAGCATTTTGAAAAATACTAAATGTCCATATTGATTTTATTTTTTTGAAGGAATATTGAAGTTTATAATCTGATGTTGAAATGATATGTGTTTTCAATAATGGATTTTCAGTTGACGCATCAATCAATGATTAATTAATGAACACGTTGTTACTCAACATTGCTTACTCTATAGTAGCAACAAATACATATGCATTCTTATGTAAAACAATTATCCTTTTTTCATTTTGAGATCTGCAAGGCTGCTGTAGGAGCAAATACTGTGGAAGACACACATACATATGTTCGTTTTGATACCACTGTGTTTGTTTTGAAACTTAGCATACACATTGAACTTTTACCGAAATTGAGATAAAGAAGTATATGAAAGAAAATTATCATCGAATGATATTATAGAGGGTTAATAGGTCTTTATCCCCCTGTAATATGGATCATTTCTGGTTTTCCCCTCTGTAAATTTTTTTTTTTGATTTACCCCCTGTAAAAAAAATTGTTTTGATTTACCCCCTAATAGGTCAAACAAAAACGAAAATTTCTTGAAAAAAAAATAAAATTGGTTTTTGTTTGGCCTATTAGGGGGTAAATCAAAACAATTTTCTTTTACAAGGGGTAAATAAAAAAAAATAATTATAGAGGGGAAAACCAGAAATGATCTATATTACGGGGGGTAAAGACCTATTAACCCTATTATAGAATGAAGAGTTCATTATGAACTGTGTATTACTCCTTTTATAGAAGAGGATAACTCTAACTAACCTTAATTACTTGTCAGGCAAGTAACCTGTCTATTTTTTATTTTTTTTTTAAGAAAGTAACCAGTCTAGTTAGTTACCACTATCACTAACTTTTAGCTTCTACTAACAACTTTGTAACCTACTACAAACAACAACTAATCGCTTATTTGCTAGCTTGAATTATAATCAACGATATACACATTAAGATCCCACTGGAGGTTTTGTTGAGAAAATACAAAAGTACAAGGGCACCAACATTTTGGCATTCATAGTCTTGCTTGTAAAATTAAAATCTAATGTTTGTTTTGACGGTACGAGCCAATTGTGCAATTGAACAATTTTCCTCTTGTAACAAACAGGGCCGATCCAAGGCATAGGCCGCTTCCGGCCCAAGGCATAAGCCGGGGGGCGGCGGCCTACGACCGTAGGGGCCCAAAAAAATATTATATAGGGGTGTGTATAGAAATATTTGGTTCAAAGGGAGTATATATAGCAATAAAGGCAAAGAGGGTCCAAACATTTATCAAACTTCAGCCCATCAACCCTTTCACCCTTTTGTTACAACATAACAACATTTTATTTTCACGCACCCCCCAACATTTCATTAGTCAAAACACAAGAATTAGAAGTAAAACGTAAATTGCAGAAGCAACACGTAAAACACAAAATATCTACACCTTTCTAGAGACCAAATTTGTTTTTTATTTTGAGGATATTATTTGGTGTTTCAGATTGAAGCTAACCTGAATTTGTATTTAGATCTCATAATATAGTATGAATTTCATCATAAAAGTTTCATGTTTGGTACGTCAAATTTGGTCTTGTGTGATTTTTTATAAGTAAAATATCATATTCTATGGACAAATGATAAAAGGTTTTCATGTTGCTGAGTATGAGGGAAGTGTACATTATAATAATAATATGGATTTGTGGTGACGAATGAGAATGAAGCTCTTTGAGAAATTTTAGAGTTAGCAAATCAATTAAATTATCAAATCAGATAATGAAACTTATATAAAGTGTGGTATGTCTATTATCATTTTACTAAGCTTTGTTGGATTTGGTTTGGCCCGTCCAATTATTTTTTTGTTTTGTTATTCTTTTTTATTAGAGTTAGCAAATCAATTGAATTATCAAATCAGATAATGAAACTTATATAAAGTTTGGTATGTCTATTATCATTTTACTAAGCTTTGTTGGATTTGGTTTGGCCCGTCCAATTATTTTTTTTGTTTTGTTATTCTTTTTTATTAATAATATATAGGACGGGAAGCATTTGACACACGATGTTTTGGAGTGTTAGCATGGTTGAGATTTCAAAACATCATATTGTTGTAACATCCATGGTTTATACATATTTCATTCACCGTTTATAAAAAAAAATAAATATAATATATTATATGAGGGAACCATTTTCTCAAACTTGAGCTAAAACCCATTAAATGTTAGAAACGGGTCTAATAACAGATAAAAAAATGCTTTCAAATTGTACTATTTCCAACTTGAATGAATTTGAATAAAATACTATTCATTATATATGTCTAATGTAAAGATGAGGAATTAAAACACAAAATATATATGCGTTCACATGGTTCCATAGTAAAGCCTATGGAAATTTAAAGGAATAAAGAAAAACTGCGTATAATTATGCTTATAAGCCCAAAATATATGGAGTAATTATACTTGACTAATACCTCAATTTCGTCCTTGAATTTTAACGCATCGGCCAAATTCGTTCCTGAATTTTGCGAAATAGCTATTTAGTCCCTGAATTTTACAGGCGTCCATCAAAATGGTCCCTCCGTTAAGTTGGTCTGTTAACGGAGGTGACGTGTAACGTTAACCTCTTACAAG
>Ga0228710_1004149_pt1 | contig 22875 bp, 17 predicted proteins | sample MedpolnodulmetaG_FD_177995 | JGI IMG/M metagenome (GOLD analysis project Ga0228710, IMG submission 177995) | Root nodule microbial communities from Medicago polymorpha collected in Santa Monica, California, United States - pink nodules | ecosystem: Host-associated > Plants > Roots > Nodule...
TTTGAGTGGTGCAATTCCCAATTCACTGTCAAACCTCACACACCTTACCTACCTAGACCTTTCTAATAATGATTTGAGTGGTGCAATTCCCAATTCACTGTCAAACCTCACACACCTTACCTACCTATACCTTTCTCATAATGATTTAAATGGTTCAATTCCTTCATACCTTTTTACACTCCCATCATTGGAGTTGATTTATCTTACATCCAACCAGTTTAGTAAATTTGACGAATTCATAAATGTGTCTTCCTCTGTTTTGAAATACCTTTATTTAAGTAACAATAATATATCAGGGCCTTTTCCAACATCTATCTTCCAGCTCCGTTCACTTTCTATCCTTTCTCTTTCCTCTAATAGGTTGAATGGGTCACTACAACTAGATGACCTTTTGAAGCTTAGAAATTTAACTGTACTAGACCTTTCATACAACAACATATCAATCAATGAGAATGATGCAAATGCTGATCAGACTACCTTTCCCAATTTTATGTTTCTTTATTTGGCATCCTGCAACTTGCAAACTTTCCCTAAATTCTTGAGAAATCAATCAACATTGGAATATCTAGACCTTTCAAATAACCAAATTCAAGGAGTTGTGCCCAATTGGATTTGGAAACTACAACTTCTTCAACAACTTGATATTTCACACAATTTTCTCACAGAATTGGAAAGTTCTTTGCAAAATTTTACTTCCAACCTTATTTTAATTGACCTTCATAACAACCAACTACATGGATCAGTACCTGTTTTTCCTAAATCTGTTAAATATTTGGATTACTCAACCAACAAATTCTCTTTTATCCCACATGATATTGGTGATTACATGTCTTCCATGTCGTTTCTATCTCTTTCAAATAATAGTTTACATGGAAGCATCCCTCCTTTCCTCTGCAAAGCTTCGAATCTTCAAGTGCTTGATATTTCCTTCAACAACATTTCTGGAACAATTTCTCCATGTTTAATCACAATGACTAGTACCCTTGAGGCATTAAATTTGAGGAATAACAATCTAAATGGCTCAATACCAGATATGTTTCCAACTTCTTGTGTTGTAAGCTCTTTGAACTTCCATGGAAATCTCTTACATGGGCCAATTCCCAAGTCTCTCTCCCATTGCTCATCATTAAAGGTATTGGATATTGGATCAAATCAAATTGTTGGTGGTTTTCCTTGCTTTTTGAAAAACATACCAACACTTACTGTCTTGGTTTTGCGGAACAACAAATTTCATGGTTCCATAGAATGTTCAGATTCACTAGAAAATAAGCCTTGGAAAATGATTCAAATTGTGGATATTGCTTTGAACAATTTCAATGGAAAAATACCAGAAAAATACTTCACAACATGGGAAAGAATGACGCATGATGAAAACTATTCTACATCAGACTTCATCTACAGCAGGAGAAAGGGCGTCTACTCATATTACCAAGATAGTGTGACAGTTTCCAATAAAGGTCAAGAAATTAAGTATGAAAAAATTCTAACAATCTTTACAGCCATTGATTTCTCATCAAATCATTTCGAAGGACCAATACCAGAGATGCTAATGAAATTTAAAGCAATCCATGTTCTCAACTTTTCAAACAATGCTTTTTCTGGTGAAATCCCATCAACTCTAGCAAACCTAAAACAGCTAGAGTCCTTGGACCTCTCAAATAACTCTTTGGTTGGTGAAATTCCTGTACAACTTGCAAGCTTGTCATTCCTTTCTTATTTGAACCTATCCTTCAATCATTTGGTGGGGATAATCCCAACAGGTACACAACTTCAGTCATTTGAAGCATCTTCGTTTGAAGGTAATGATGGACTATATGGTCCTCCACTGAATGTAACACTTCATGGTAAAGGGCTGGATAAGCTGCACTCACAGCCAACATGCGAAAGGTTAGATTGTTCAATTGACTGGAATTTTTTAAGTGTGGAGTTGGGATTTATTTTTGGACTCGGAATCATCATTGGTCCCCTCTTGTTTTGGAAGAAATGGAGAGTAAGTTATTGGAAACTCGTAGACAAAATTCTCTGTTGGATCTTCCGAAGGATGTATTTTGAATATGCAACTGATAGAGGACAAACATACAGAATTTTAAGGTGGTGATAAAGTCAGTGCTGGGGATTTTGATAACTATTAAAATAATGTTTTGTATTTCCATTTAAGTTGTACTTTGTGTGTGATGGTATGTATTAACTTTCATTGAGAATTATGGTGACAGTGTTTCATTCAAAACAGAAATATACAAGTTAATTTATAACTATAAACATCATAATCAAACTGGAAACACAGAGGATACAACTCCAAAATCAAGATATACAGACTTTAAACTTTATATATGAGCCCAATTACTTCATTTTGGTAAAACAATTGCTTAATTTGATTTTCTGATCGTCAACTGGATAATGACATCATTTGACATACACATGGATACCATTCTCTGTCTCACATCTTGTTAACATGTTGTGAACTGTTTTATTCTGATATTAATCTAGATACACCAAATGGTATATTACTTTAGTGTTTTTGGTCTTATTTTTAAGTTAAGATATCCAATTATTATGTTCTAAGGTGGTGAACATAATTATTAATTACACTAATAATGCAAACTTTGGAAGTAGAAGTTTATCAAACATAGTAGTATATGAGAGTTGGCATGCATTTACTTCCTCAGGGACACAGTTAGTAGGTGAATCTGAATCTCTAGTACCACTGTCTGTTTCTTTTAATTATATCATTGAAAAAAGAAATACAAACCATATTTCATTTCCCTGTCAAATTATAGTGTTGATTATTTAATTGTAGATTACATGTGTATGAAGGATTTTTAGTGCTTGTTTATTCCTATTTACTTGTATCAGTGATCTGAATGTGGTTCTGAGTAAACATTAGTATAACAGATTGCAAGATACACACTTTTGAATTTATTCTAGAAACTAATGATGTTACCACCTTAAAACTGTGTAAGTTTGTCTTCCTTGTTTTACATATTCAAAATGCATCCAAGGAAATATCCAGTAAAGAATTTTGTCCATGAGTTTCTAATAACCTACCCTTCATTGCTTCCAAACCATGATGGGACCAATAACACTTCCAAGCCCAAAATAAAATCCTAGTTCCACGCTTAAAAAATTCCAATCAATTAAACAAGATAACGTTCTACTTCTACATGTTGGTTGTGGATGCAATTCGTGCTTTTTATCATATGATTTTCTAGTCAACAGAGGTCCATATAGTCTGTCGTTTCCTTTAAAGGAAGAATCGTCAAATGACTGAAGTTGAGTGCCTGTTGGGATCTTCCCCGTGAAATGATTGAAGGAGAGGTTCAAGTAAGAAAGAAACGACAAACTTGCAAGTTGCACCGGAATTTCACCAATCAGAGAGTTATTTGAGAGGTCTAATGACTCCAACTGTTTCAGGTTTCCTATAGAAGATGGGATTTCACCTGAGAGGTAATTGTTTGAAAAGTTGAGAACATGAAGTGCTTTGAAGTTCATCATCACTTCTGGTATTTGACCTTCAAAATGATTGGATGATAAATCAATGGCTGTGAAGATTGTTAGAATTTTAACCAGCTCCATTTGTTGACCTTTATTGGAAATTGTCACACTATCCTGATAATATGATTCCTGGTTATCCTGAGAGTGGATAAAGTCTGATCGAACATTATTCTCATCATGCATAAATCGTTCCCATTTGAAATACTTTTCAAGTAGTTTTCCATTGAAATTGTTCAAAGCAATGTCGACAATTTGAATCATTTTCCATGGCTTATTTTCTAGTAAATGTGAACATTCTAAGGAACCATGAAGTTTGTTGTTCCTCAAAACCAATACACTAAGTGTTGGTATATTCTTCACGAAGCATGGATAACCACCAACAATTTGATTTGATCCAATGTCCAATACCTTTAATGATGAGCAATGGGAGAGAGACTTGGGAATTGGCCCATGTAAGAGATTTTCATGGAAGTTCAAAGTCCTTAAAGAACAAGAAGTCGGAAACATATCTGGTATGGGGCCGGTAAGATTATTCTTCCTCAAATTTAATGCCTCAAGGGTACCAGTCATTGTCATTAAACATGGAGAAATTGTTCCAGAAATGTTGTTGAAGGAAATATCAAGCACTTGAATATTTGAAGCTTTGCAGAGGGAATGAGGGATGTTTCCTTGTAAATTATTATTTGAAAGAGATAGAAAATTTGTGGAAGACAGGTAATTACCAATATCTTGTGGGATAACTGAAAATTTGTTTGTTGAGTAATCCAAATAATCAGAAGATTTAGGAAAAACTGGTATTGACCTCTGAAGTTGGTTGTTATGAAGGTCAATAATAGAAGGATTGGAAGTAAGATTTTGCATAGGTCCTTCCAAGTCAGTGAAAAAATTGTGAGAAATGTTAAGGACTTGAAGATATGGTAGTTTCCAAATCCAATTTGGTACTATTCCATGAATTTGGTTATCTGAAAGGTCTAGAATGATCAATCTGGATTGGTTTATCAAGAAACTAGGGATAGTTTTCAAGTTGCAGGATGCCAATCTTAGAACGTCAAAGTTGGGATCGAAGACAGATCAACATTTGAACCTTTTCCATCGATTGATAAGTTGTTGTATGAAAGGTATAAACGACTTACGTTTTTGAGCTCAAAAAGTTTATCTAGTTGGAGGGATTCATTAAACTTGTTAGACGAAAGGTCAAGTGAATAAAGTGAACCGAGCTGGACAATGGATATTGGAAAAGGCCCTGATAGATCATTGCTGCTTAAATCAAGAATGTTCAATGAGGAGGAAGACATGATTGTGAATTCTTCTAATATACTAAATTGGTTGAATGAAAGCCGAAGCTCTTGTAATAATGGGAGTCTAAATAGGAAGGAAGGAATGATACCGTTCATAGAATTGTTACTTAAGTAAATGGTGACAAGATTCCGCAATCTTTTAACGTCTAAGAAGGGAATAGGACCAGTGAATTTGTTATATGACAGATCCAAGTAACTGAGGTGTGTGAGGTTTGACAATGAATTTGGGAGGGTTCCATTAAATTGACAAATAGAAAGATCCAATTCAGATAAGTGCCTCAAGTTGCCAATAGAGATAGGTAATGCACCAGAGAAGTTTGTGTTACTCACTCTAATTCTATGAAGAGATTCACTTAGTGAGTAGTTTGGAAATGAACCACGGAGATTTTCGTTGGAAAATAAGTCAATAACAGACAATGTTCCAATCTGAAAGATCTTCTGTGGAAATGTACCGGATAATGCACAAAATGCAATACTGAGGGTAGTCAAGTTTTTAAAATTTGCAAATGTTTCAGGAACTGGGGATGAAAAATAGTTCCCGTCAAGAATAATGACGGATAGGTTCTCTAGTTTTGTTAGGGAAGAATCAAGGGGACCTAATAGACCACAGGAAGACATGCTCAATTCTTGTAGGTCTCGCAACGGCAACAAAGCATTGATCCATTCATGTCCCTTAGCTGATATACTTACACTATCTAGATACAATTGCCTTAGATTTGTCAGATTTTGGACAAGCTTTTGTAGATTTTGGTGGCTAATTGTCAGCCCTTGCAATAAAAAATAGTAAGGAGAAGAGATATCAAGAGTAACCAACCTTATAGGCTGTGAAATTTCTATTGGAATCTTCCCGTGAAATCTAGCATCTGTAAGATTCAGATATGTCAACTTCCCCAGCTTGTTGAATGCTGATGGAATGGAAGAATTGAAATTGTTAAAAGCCAAGTTCAGTTTTTGGAGATGTTGGAGACCAAATAGGCTGCTTGTATTGTCAAATCCACCATAAATATATTCTGCACTCAAGTCGAAGCCAATAACATGTCCTTCACTGTCACAAGTTACACCATTCCAGTTGCAGCATGCAATGCTTTGATTCCATATCTTCAGTTTGCTTGAACTTTCTACCTTGAACATGAGACTATTCTTTAACTGGAGTAGCAATGATTCTTGATCAGCAAGACATTTGGCAGAGGCTAAAGAGATTTGGAAAGTGATATATATGCAGTAGCAGAAGAAAAGGAAGGAAAAACAATGAAAGTAATGTAATTCTCATTGTTGTTTACTCTTAGTGATAACCACAACACAAATGGTTGTGTTTTAAACGTTTAGAAACAACCTTCCCTGAATGGAACAAGTCCAAAGTCTTAAGGGAAATTTCGTTGAACATGATCCATGAAGTTGCTGCAAAGTCATCTATGCCTTGCATTATTTCAAACTAAAAGTCAAAACAATGACCCTACAATGTCTTATGAAATAAATGCTTGATATTAACTCTGCCTACAAATTCTTCCTTTTGGTGGGTCGGTTAAACTATGCTGCGTAAGTATATGCCGACCATTGACAAAGTATGTTGTTATAGTCATTGACGTAGAACTTAACACATTTCAGTTTTTTTCTTTCATAAAAAGAGTTGGATTAGAAGGTGATATGATAGACACTTGTTTATATTGAAAATCTCAAACCAAAACCAAACAACAATTGCAACAAAATTCTACTGTGAATTCAAGTCCAAAATTCTATAATTGGTATATTGTACATTAATTTCATTGCAAATCTTCAATAAAATTGTATGAGATTGTAAATCCCCTAATCTAACTTTAACCTTCAAAGACAAATGCCAAGTGCAAATTCTGAATTCATAAATTGATTCCTTGCATGTTTAGTCTTTCCTTCACCTCATTCTAGTACAAAGTTTAGTTGTTTGACACCATTTCAACCAGAAAAATATTGCTCAAAGAATTTTTAGACTTGAATCATAGACAATTAACCATGTTTAGCATCTAATAAGTCCAACTAAAAGTTAATCTATTGAGTGAACCAGAACAAGAAAGGTAGTTATCTACAATCACAAAATCATTTTAGCTTTTCCTTGATGACCATTGACCAAACAGGTTCAAAGGTTAAGGAAAAAATGAATGGTGTTAACATCCTAAATCAAGGATAGCTACATTCGTTGGAGCTATGACCATAAGAATCTGTTGCAGCAACAGTCGGCCTGCGTCATTCTTCAAACTCCCTCATTAACAATTCTCCTGATCTAAGCAGCTCTGGTTCTTTTTCTCTGAAAACAAAAAAATATAACACAGTTAATATTTCTGATAGATAGCCAAGTGTTCAAACACATACATATAATATCTCACGAATGTTCCAAGTGTTTAGCTCTTATAAAAGTGTCATTTGGACTTAAAATGTGATAATGCACAGACTTGTCATCTTTAGGATCGTTTTATTTCAAATACTAACTATACCAAAAGCTTAAGTTGTTAAATCACATCAACAATTTTATACTAAAGAATTGAGTAAATTTACCTGGGCTTAAAATTGTTATGCTTCTTGTGAAGGTATTTGCTACATTCGAACAATCAGAACCTGGAAAAGTGAAAATTTCTCAGTAAATTGTGGGACAGGTCAAAATTAAGATAATTAAGAAGATAAGCAATTATTTTTGTTACCTTGTATGTTCATATTTTTCTCACATAGAGCTTCTACTGAAGTTGATGGTAGTTCCGGGATAACTTGATTATCATTTGAAACAATTGAAAAATCAACACCCTCACAAGAAAAATCCAGATCACTTAACATTTCAGCAAATGAGAAGTCTGAGCTAAAGGTATCAAAATTGGGGAAATCAAGGTCACACAAGTCTGATGTAGAAATCTCGTTAGGCAATGATTTGTCTGAATCGAAGCTCTGAGGCATATCAGAAGAATCAAAATTCAACCTGCTTCTTACATGATCCCTCTTACTTGCCTTGTCTGAATTCATTTTAACGGGTGAAATGCAATGACTACTCTCTATATAAGCCATTTGTTTTGCAGGGCTAACCATAACTCTCTTGGTTGAAATTACAGTGTAACAAGTAGATGTACCCTCTATGCTAGGTGCAGCCTGAGAAATCTCGGGAGGGGATATATTTGTATTGTTGTGACTGGAATTTGTTCTCGGAGGCGTCTTTGGAACTTTTGAATTGGTTGGGATAGAAGTTCGAGCGGGATTGAATAAGCATTTCACAACACTGGATCCTTGAATCTGTGTTCCACTTGGTACAGAGTTCGCAGCCAATGATTGAGTTGCAGAAGAAGGGTGATAAACTACTTGATGGTTGACTGCTTTGTTTGATTTTGGCAGTGTGTCTTGACCTGAGAGTGAGGACAGAACAAATATTAAAATCAACAATTACATGAAAGATTAACATATATACATACATATCAGATGCACAAGCTAGGAGACAAGTACAACTATACCTGAGACAGGAATTTTCCTGCTGGTAGTGGATGATCTACCACGAGGTCTTTTTGCAATTGAAGGTACATGCTCCACTGCTCTGGTATTTTTTCTCTTTCTGTCAGATACACTCAAAACAGGTGTTTCGAAGCTTCCATTCTCTGAATTGGTGTTGTTAGACTGAGGCGCTGAGAGCATATTTGATGTGGTCTGTGTCGCAGGGGAAGCAGCAGCAGTAGTAGGAGCACCTGAAAAATCGAATGTTAAATCAGTTTTCATTTCAATTGAAACTTAGTCCTAAAGTATGGTTTTAATACTAAATCGATAATCATTCTTGGCTTGCAACGTTGCACACTTCAAACACAACAGAAGAAAATTGTGACTAAGTGAAGATATGTAGAAGTCCCCATCAAAATATGGTAAACTAACCCCCAAAAAAACCTTGTAGTATGAATGTTATGTAACTGTCATACATAAAAACACCAAATTGAACCTGAACATCATCAGAGAAATTCATTTGATCATGTAAAGTTTATGACATTCTTTGTTTAGAATTACAATCTGTAACCAACCACAACTACAATTCAGCCATAATTTTTAGCAGTTGTCAACATTTTCTGTAATCATGAAGTAATTTTTACATGAGTACAATGCTTATAGACACAATCATCACAATATCAAAATAATAAGAACATATATATTCACACATGATTTGTTCTTTTTCAGTGTTATTTAAATATCTTGTGTCTTTAATTGATTATATCTATAAATACTACACTATTGCAAAAATTAATCTGCAATCACAATATCAACCTTAAATGACAACACAATAGATTGCAGTTCTCAACAATATCAACCACTCATTAGATCCTATGAAGCACGGACACTTCTCGGATCAGGAGTGTCCCGGTGTCTGCATGTGTCGTGTCCGACACCGACATTGACACTTATAATTACACTGAATTATGTAAATTTTCTCAAATAATTAGCGGTGTCAGCATGTGTCGTGTCCGACACCGACATTGACACTTATAATTACACTGAATTATGTAAATTTTCTCAAATAATTAGCGGTGTCAGCATGTCAGTGTCCGTGTCGTGTCCGTATCCATGCTTCATATTTATATCACAATTCAATGCAGTATCAAGAATCAAATCACGACCACAGCTACAATTAAAACCCTAAGTGTATAACAAAAACATAACTAACATTGCCTAATCACAGTCACATCTAACCTAAATTAAAACAAAAACATCCAAAAGTGTTTTCTCACCGAGATTCGATTGAGGAAGAACCACAGCTGGCACTCCATTCACATTCGACACAGGAGCATTGGTCAATGGAATACTTTTACTAGCGTTGTAAACATTCATAACATTCTGCACACCATTCAAAAACATCTGAACCCGGTTCTTCTCTTGTTCCATACAAACCCTTTCTTGATCCAACATCACCTTTTGCTCCTTCAAACATATATACTCATCAAGCATCTCACCTAAACTCATCAAACTCTTCGGCACCTAAAAATCAACCAAACCAAAAACAAACAAATAAATATATAAATAAAGATCCAATCTTTACCAAAAAAACAAAACGACCCATTTGAGTAAATCTAAATAAAAACAAAAAATAATCAAAAGGGGTTGTGAAAATCTCAAAAGGGTATCAAGAAAACGACCCATTAGCGAAAATTGAATGAAAACAAGAATTAACAAAAAGGGTAGTGAAAAACCTCATTGACGGGTGAATTAGCGATGAAAGAAGAAGCTTCGATCCGAAACAATTTACGAGTTTCATTGAAATTGTTATCGCAAAGGTATCTGTCAACAATGAAAGCGATCTGGATTGGAGTGACTTTGCCTTTGCCGAAGGATTCAGGTTTCTTGGATTTGGATTGTTTAGCCATTGTTGTTGTTGTTGTTGTTGTTGTGTGTGGTTTTTGGGTTGGAGATTTGGTTTTTGTCAGTATTGTGAAGTGTGTGTTGTTATTTATTTAGGGTTTGTGAAAAGTTGAAAAGAGTGAAGAAGGAGGGAAGTGAATATGGTTGTGAAAGGCGGGATGAGGTTTTTGGTTTGAAATTTATTGACTGTTTTGGCGGAAACTACAAAACAGAACGTTGCTTACCGCGCGGAGTTACTTTTCTTTTTCGTCTTTGACTCATTCACTATCTTTTTCAACTGTGAAAATAATATTATCTAGAAAATGAGAGAGAGGGGATAAGTATGTGACTATGCGAGAGAGATCTCCTAAAAAAAATATATCAATATCAATTAGGGGTGTTTATGTCCAATCCAATCCAATGCTAGGGGTATTTGCGGATTGGATTGGTTCGGTTTTAGAAGGAAAAATCATCTGATCCAATTACTTCGGTTTTGTTATTTATTCATCCAATTGGTTTGGTTTTAAAATCCAATCTAATCCGATCCAAAAAAATTCGGTTTTGATTGGATTGGTTTTCGATTTTCATTGTTGTATAATTTTTTATTTTCTCTTAAGAAAATTTATTATTTTATGACATTTCATAAAAATGTAAGATTAAGAAAAAAAATGCATAAGTAGAAAATAAAATAGTAGGTTAAGAAAAATAGTTACAAAATCATAAATTAATAATATTTCTTAAAAGAAAGGAAAAAAAATAAACATTATTAAAGAACAAATTTAGAAAATAGTTACAAGATTGTAAATTAAGGAAACATTTATAAAAAATTCATATAATAATATATATACAAGTATATATTTCAGTTTGGATTGGATTAGTGTGATAGTATTAACTAAACATTTTATTGTAAAAGATTGTTTTGATTAACAAGGTAAACAGTTAAAAACTATTTTAAAAATTTGATATATTGAGAGATTATTGTGACTACTTATTACATATTCATGAACCAAAATTATTATTACTCCTATAAACTTAAATTAATAATTAATTTTATATACTTAAATTTTAATTTATAAATATATTATTATAAATTAATAATAATTTTTCTGTCATTTTATATTTAGCATATAATTGAACTAAACCGCTTTTAAAAACGCATCACCTAACTTATTAGTCATTAACATTCAGCTAATCCTCAAAGGATACAGCAGATTCAACGACTGTTTCTAAGGAAAATTCTTCTTCATCCGGGGAAAATGATTGGGTGCATTGGGTACATTTACATGGGGAGCCAAAGTTGGTGGCGGAGGATGTCAAGGAATTGGGAAATATTGTGGGGGTGAAATATTTGTGTAACACGTCAAATACTTTTAACTTGTTATCGAGGGAAGGGAGGAGAGAGTGGAGGGCGGCTGGAGGTAGTGACGTGGCGAGTGAGGTCGAGGGGGGGAAGAAGGGCGGGTAGGGTTTGTGGGGCGGCGCGGGTGCCGCGGTGGGTGGGGTGTCCGGAAGTTTTCGATGAAGATTCTGATGTACAATGCGAGGGGGCTAGGCGGAGGAGAGAAGAGGAAGGAGGTGCGACAGACAGTCTTAGAGAAGAGGCCTTTGGTGCTATGTTTACAAGAGACTAAGTTACAGGTGATGAATGACGCGGTCGTTAAATCTTGCTGGGGTAGTAATCCCGTTGGTTATTCGTATCAACCTTCTAGTGGGGCGTCTGGTGGTTTGCTTACAGCATGGGATGCCTCAAGGTTGGATGTCTGGTTCTCAATGAGTTTTAAACATGTTTTGATAATCAAAGGAACGGTTATAGATTCAGGTGCCGAGTTTATGATTGTTAATGTGTATGCACCGTGCGACTTGGCAGCTAAAAAGGACTTATGGGAGCGGATGCAGCCGCTGGTATCAACCAACAATGATCTCTGCTTGTGTGTCTGCGGGGACTTTAATTCAGTTCGTTGTGCTGAAGAGAGGAAAGGAAGAGGTGTGGTGTTCAGACAAGTGGACGCAGATTTATTCAATAAATTCATTAACGACCGTTCACTTATTGACTTACCCATTTGCGGTCGGTTATTCACTTGGTATCGAGGTGACGGAATTTCTATGAGTAGACTGGATCGGTTTTTGTTGTCGGGCAAGTGGTGTGAGAAATGGACAAACTATATTCAAGTTGCTTATCAGCGGGGTCTCTCTGATCACGTTCCGTTGCTCTTACATATCGATGAAGGTAACTAGGGCCCTCGACCGCTTCGGATGCTTAAATGCTGGTCAGATTTACCGGGTTATACAGACTTTGTCCGAGCTAAGTGGGGAACCTTCAATTGCGAAGGCTGGGGCGGTCATGTGTTAAAACAGAAACTCAAGTTGATGAAATTCGGTCTAAAGGAGTGGCATCAACGACACTTTCAGAACATGGGGTGTTGGATGACAGAGGTTCAAAATAATATGTCAGTATTAGACATTAAAGCAGAGTTGTCAGCGCTTTCAGATGAGGAGGCAGCTGAGCTTCATGAGTTGTCTCTCAATTTGCTCTCTATGGCCCGTTGACAGAACAGTATTAACTGGCAAAATTCAAGAATGAAATGGCTCGAGGAAGGGGATGCTAACTCTAAAAAAATTCATGGGTGTATGTCAAATCGACGGCGTCAAAATGCAATTAATGTGGTGTCTGTTGAGGGTGTCAGAGTCGAGGTGGTTCAGAATATTCGCGCGGCTGTTTTCCGTCATTTTTCAAGTCATTTCAAGTCGCCGGGAGCGGCTCGGCCGGGGATTGAGGGACTTCATTTCCGTCAGTTATCACGGGTGGAGGCGGCCAATTTAACACAACCCTTTACTTGTGAGGAGGTAAAGAGGGCAGTTTGGGATTGCGATAGCTTTAAGAGTCTGGGCCCTAATGGTGTCAGCTTCGGGTTCTTAAAAGATTTCTGGGATTTATTACAGGTAGACTTTATGAGATTCTTGGTGGAATTCCATCGAAATGGGAAGCTGACTAAAGGTTTGAACTCCACTTTCATAACTTTAATTCCTAAGGTTAATAGTCCACAAAGGCTTAATGATTTCCGGCCTATCTCCTTGGTTGGGTGCTTGTATAAGGTGTTGGCTAAAGTCCTTGCGAATAGACTCCGCTCTGTGGTGGGTAGTGTGGTATCTGATTCACAATCTACTTTTGTCAAAGGTAAACAAATTTTAGACAGTATCTTAATTACTAATGAAGTGGTTGATGAAGCTCGGCGTAAACATAAGGAGTTACTGTTATTCAAAGTGGATTTCGAAAAGGCGTATGACTCGGTTGATTTCAAGTATTTGGACTCTATCATGGCTAAAATGAACTTCCCAAGAATATGGCGGAAATGGATTTTTGAATGTGTTGGAACGGCAATTGCATCGGTTTTAGTGAATGGCTGTCCCACGGAGGAGTTTCCGTTAGAGAGGGGGCTTCGTCAGGGCGACCCTTTGTCCCTGTTCTTATTCTTGTTGGCTGCCGAAGGGTTTAATGTCCTCATGAACGCAGTCGTAAGGGCAAATTTGTTTCGAGGGTACGGTGTTGGGCAAAATGATGAGGTGCGGCTGACACACCTTCAGTTTGCAGACGATACTATTATTATTGGTGAAAAAAGTTGGCAGAATGTGCGTACAATGCGAGCACTGTTGTTACTTTTTGAGGGGATTTCAGGGTTGAAAGTGAATTTTAACAAAAGCATGTTGACAAGTGTAAATATTCCTGATACTTGGTTGTCCGAGGCGGCTTTGGTGATGAACTGTCATCGGGGTTCGATTCCTTTTGTCTATCTGGGTTTGCCTATTGGCGGTGATTCTAGGAAACTTTCTTTTTGGAAACCTATTGTCGATCGTATAGTCTCCCGCTTGTCGTCGTGGAACCATAAGTTCATGTCCTTTGGTGGTCGCCTGGTACTTCTGAAGTTTGTCCTGTCCTCTCTTCCGGTTTACTTTCTTTCCTTTTTCAAAGCCCTCGCAGGTATAATTTCCTCTATTGAATCTATTTTTTAAAAAAAGAATTGGGGGGGTTGTGAGGATAATAGGAAAATAGCTTGGATACGTTGGGAGTCTATTTGTACTCCGAAGGAGGGAGGAGGGTTGGGGGTGCGAAGGATGGGAGCTTTTAATTTATCTTTGTTGGGGAAGTGGTGTTGGAGGGTGTTGGTAGAGAATGATGGTTTATGGTATCGAGTCTTGAGAGCTCGGTATGGGGAGGAGTGGGAGCGGTTGAAGGAGGGAGGGTCTCAAGACTCGACTTGGTGGAGGTCGATGTGTAGTATTCGTGAGGGGTTAGGAAAGGGTGTTGGGAGGTGGTTTGATAATAATATTCGTCGGGTGGTGGGAGATGGCAATGATACTTTATCTTGGCAGGATATATAGGTGGGGGAAGTTCCTCTAAAACTAAAATTCCCCCGTTTATATGAGCTTGCTATTAATAAGATGTGTTCAGTGGCGGAGGCGAAGTGGGGTATCGATGCGGTTGGGGGAGGAGGGAGGGTGTGGCGGCGTCACTTGTTTGCTTGGGAGGAGGAGAGTGTGAGGGAGTGTTCTATTTTACTTTCTAACACTATTTTGCAGGATAACATACATGATGTGTGGCGCTGGTTGGTAGATCCTATTCACGGCTATTCGGTGAAGGGAGCTTATCATTTTCTCACCACCAATGCCGCTTCTGCGGATACGACCACGGTTGATGATGTCTGACACAAACTTATCCCATCCAAGGTGTCAGTGCTTGTGTGGCGGCTTCTCCATAATCGACTACCTACGAAAGATAATTTGGTTCGGCGACAAGTCATCCCCACTACAGATACAGCTTGTATTACAGGTTGTGGAGGGTTGGAAACTTCAGCACATTTGTTCTTACACTGTGACATATTCAGGTCTTTATGGCACCATGTATGGTGTTGGTTACATATTTCTTCGGTGTCCCCCGACAACATCAGACAACATTTTACTCAATTCACTTCAATGGTGGGGTTGCCTAGGTTCACTCACACATTTATCAAAGTAATTTGGTGTGCTTCAGTTTGGGTTATTTGGAAGGAAAGGAACAAACGTGTATTCCAAAACACGGCCACTACCCCTTCGGTCCTTGTTGAACAGGTCAAATTAAATTCTTTTTTATGGTTAAGATCGAAACAACTCAACTTTGCATATAGTTATCATGAGTGGTGGCAAAATCCCACCTTGTGTATGGGTCTCCAATTGTAACTCGTTTTATCTTTGGCGGTGGTTACTTGAGGTAGCTACCTTGATCTTGTAAATACTTTGGATGACTTGCCCTTTGCACACCTTGTGCGGGGTGATTCATTGTTGTTAATATATCTCATTTTAGTTTGTTCAAAAAAAAAACATTCAGCTAACTATAAATTATCAGTCATAAACTATCAACTAGTTTACAAATTGTCCGTTATTTTTATCTAAAAAATCTTAAGAGGGATTCTTTCAAAACTATGGAAACATTCACTCCATAGAGATTTCCAAATTTTAAGATATTAGTGCAAACACCCCTACGCAAACTAGCATACTATTACTACTTGTAAGATATTAGTGCTTAGATGGGCATGTCTGTAACTTCTAAATGCGCTCATGCATGTAAATTACTAACAGCAGTTTTTATGAATTTTTTATTAAAATTACATCTATCTATACTATATATAAAAAAGATATAATGTTTTGGGCTGGCACTTTTTCCTTCTGATTATACTCGTAAGTAAATTTGACCATGTGAATGTTATTTTGTTGATGTCATTCAAAAAGATAAGAATTTATATTATATGTGTTATATTTTTTTGAAAGATATTATGTTTATTATATTGTTAGTATTATTGAAAAAAAGATAAGTATAGTTTGTTACAATATTAGAGTGTAAAATATTTATTATCTATACCCATAATTTTTAATCAAAATCAAATTAATTTTAACTAGAATTTCATAAAATCAAATTAATTTTAATCAAAATTTTACATAAACTATTTTAATCAAAATTTCATAAATTTTACATAATCAAATTACTCTTCTTATTGGCTTTTCTTGCTTTAAAAATTATAATTTATCGTTGGCTTTTCTTGTTTTAAAATTTATAATTGCTCTTTCTTGTCTCTTCCACAATTAGGTGTAAAAAAAAATGTCAATTCGATTACACAGTACGAGTCTATTTCAATTTCAAATAACTAATTTCCATACTGTAGAGAGTTGGTGTTGGGAGTCAAAATGTTTTCTATTACAGAAGAACTTCGAGTGATGATAATTGAACAACAAAAGTTAATAATTTTGAGACAATTTTCTCGTATTTTTATTGTGTTCTTATTCCCTCTCTCCTTATTATTTTTGTCTCAAGAGACAAAGGAAAAATAAAGTTGTACTAAAAATTATAACTCTTTTAGTTGGTGAAAAATCATTAATAAAAAACTTTTACGTTTGACAATTGGTGTGATAAAACTAATTGTTTAGACCGCTGAGAACAAATGTAAATCAATTTATTTTTAACAATAAAATTTGGCCCGGTTTGAGATGTAAACCAATTTAGTTTCTAAGAAGTTGCCTTAAAAAACAAAGCATCCGCAACTTGACCAATCATAGAACAATGGCTCATGAATCCGGTAGAAAATTTCAATGCTCCTCCTTTTAAATATATATTTTCATAAACAGGTTCAATATATAATTTAAATTATCAATCGACAACGGGAAGCAATTATTAAACATGTTTATAATCAGGATACAACATGTTTGATTTCATAGTTCAAGGTCATAGATATATGGATCCATGACAAAAGAGTTTTCCGACATCAGTGATTTGAAACAAAAGCAAAGTTTCAACTAGTACATTTATGTCGTAGTGCACTTCAGATAGGGAGAAGAGATGTTTTGCTAAGTACTGTATATTTGAATGAGGCATCTTTTATATTGGATGATCAGTAGAGTTTCTCTTTATTTCGTTAATTGACCATCCAAACAACCACTTGCATCCAAGCTCATATTACTTGAATAATTAATTATTATTTTAAATAGAAACCTAATAAACCTCTTTTTAATTATTAAGGCCCTTACAGATAATTTGTTAATATAATTAAAATAGATATGCATGCACACATAATAATCATTAAAATATTATAATTAAATAAATTATAATTAAATATTTCAACACCTCCTTATTGCAAAGTTTGAGATATCTACTGCAAGGCAAAGCCCGACAGAAGGAGGTTGCAGGTAACATCAACAGTTGACCACTTACGAGTCTTGAGATAGTTTTGCATTAAATAACTCACTATCTAAAAATCTTAATTCAAAAACCTTCTTCGCCTAGAGTGTTTTCTTCTTTAGTATATGCAATCGACATAGTTTGCAATATTAAAATTTAAATGGAATTGATAAAATTCAATCCATAGTTGTTGTCTACGCAAACAATCTTCATTGAACTTACAAATTGTGATTGTAATTACACATCGTTTTTCATTTTGATTAACAATGACAAATCACAAACTTCTATTTCGAACTAATCAATTTTTGAAACAATCTGAGATGATTTACAATTAGTATTTTTTTACTTTCTTTCAATATCATTGTTGTGAATTTCGGATGATGATTTGCAAATTGGGATGATAACAATTTTTGTTTTAGTACTAACAATACACTTGTGAATTTGAGCATATATCTTTATTTCTACACGTGAGTGCAAAAAAATGAAAAAACGAAAAAGTAGAAGATATAAAAGAACATACGAAGATAAACAAGACATAAAAAATAATTTTCCTACAAAAAAAAAAATTATACTAATTTTCAAAGAAATGAATGCAAGAATTATAATTTGGCCAAAAAATAGAATGTTACAAAATTTTATGCAGTTATTTATGAAAAAATTGTTATTTGAAAGATAATAAATGCATTTATACTTTTATACTATATATAAAGAAAATACATGAATTTGCTTTGGTTTGTTCCCTTTCTAATTTTACCCTTCATTAAACTATTTTTTTTTACTATCCTATCCTTCTTACAACATAACTTAAATTATTAATTAAAAAATAGTTAAATTTCATTAAAATAAGAACAATGTCACCACAATAGGATGAATGCTACCTCTAACAAAGTACAAATAAGATAAGAGATTTTAGGGTAGATTATTTATTCTTCCAATTATACCATTAAGCATATTTTTCTATTTATATATTTTTTTGAAACAATATTTTTCTATTTATATTATATTTGTTATATTGTTGTTGTAATTTAAAAAGATAAATATGTTGTTACAATCTAAAATCACAAACATCTATATGTATAATTTTAATCAAAACTTAACTAATTTCATAAAAAATATTATTTATAATTTACATGTGTTAACGCAATAAAATGAGTGAAAAGATTGATACAGAGTGCACGTTTAACGATAGTAATATATAAATGTAATAAGGGTTATATTTTACCATCATTTTATATTTGTAACATATATAATTCTCTAAAAAAAAACTAACATATATAATATTCATTATCACATTACATGTATGACTCTAAGATTTATATTTAATACATTTTTTTTTTTGAAAATGATACTAAATTCATGCATGAAGTTAGTTGGTGGTATTCTTAGTGATTGGTATGTTTGTAGTGGTTGATGGTATTTTGACATTTGATATCATGACTCCTTTTTTGACATTTGATACGCATCATAGCGTCATGTTCGTAAAAGAGAATGAGTTAAATATCAATTGTGTATGATTTATCGAATATTAAAAATTTATTTATTTTAATTTTAATTTAATAATATATATTATTCGTGCTTTAATCTTTTTTTTTTTACTAAAATTTGTAACAATTAAATTTCTATGTATTTGCACGGGTCACGTAACATTGCGATAATTATATAAATAATAATTAGATTGTATAATATTTATAGATATTAAATGAAAATTATGAGTATTGATGTAATGTTTCTATTAAGCCTTAATAGCAGTTTTGGCCCCCTAAGTATCACGAAGTTGCGATTTTGTCCCCCTAACAAAATAAAATACAATCTAGCCCCTTAAGTACTGCCCCTTTTGCAGTTTTGGCCCCCCAGACCAATTTTGACCAAGTCAATGTTGATGTGGCCGCCACGTGTATAATTATTTATTTTTTAATTATTAAAATATTATTTTTTTTAATTAAAAAAATATTTAAATAATAAATAAATAAAATTACACACGTGGCGGCCACATCAGCATTGACTTGGTCAAAATTGGCCTGGGGGCCAAAACTGCAAAAGGGATACTACTTAGGGGGTTGAATTGTATTTTATTTTGTTAGAGGGCCAAAATCGTAACTTCCTGATACTTAGGGGGCCAAAACTACTATTAAGCCTTCTATTAACTATTATTCTCTTATATATACAAAAAAATTGTTAAATAGTTTAGTCACGCCAATTATGAATTTTATTTGCTTATATATGCGAAAACAACTTTTCATGTAGATATTTGAGAAAGTTGATATGATGAAATTTTAAAAACTCATGTCTATTTTCAAAATCAAAATTAATGTAGTGTTTCTATTAAATAACTTTATTTTATATGCAAAAGACTATTCAATGTTTGCATCGCACCCGTTGCATATTTTATGTACTTGTATTTGCATAAACAATTTTTTTTTTAGGGAACATAAACATATTTTATATACATATATGAGAAAGTCGATATGATAAAATTTTAAAAACTCATGACTATTTTTAAAATTAAAATTAATGTAGTGTTTCTATTAAACAACTTTTTATTTTATATGTAAAACATTGGTCAATGTTTGCACCGCACCGTTGTAGATTTTATGTACTTATATCTGCATAAATAATTTTTATATACATATTTGAGAAAGTCGATATGATAAAATTTTATGTACTTATATCAACATGAATGTAGCGTGTCTATTAAATAATTTATTTTAATACTTAAACCGCACTCGTTGAGGATTTTATATGCTTAAATATGCATAAGAAAATTTTTATGTACAGATATATGAAAGTCGATATGATAAAATTTTGAAAATTCGAGACTATTTTCTAAATATAACTATTAATGCAATGTTTCTATTAATTAAATTTTTATCTTATACGCAAAACACAGTTCAATGTTTGCACCGCTCCCGTTGTAGATTTTATAACCATTAATGCAATGTTTATATTAGTTAAATTTTTATTTTATATGCAAAACATTGTTCAATGTTTGCACCAAATGTTTATATCTTGTGATCAACATTACGTCAATTTTTATATATTGTTAGTAGATATGACCATTATCCGCAATTAATATTTTAAAAAACAAATAAATTAGTTTCATATTTATCCTTGAAAATTGGTTATAGTTGTGATGAGCATTATCCGTAATTAATTTTTTAAAAAAGAAATAAATTAAATTTTGTAAAATGATCATTATGCACATAAAATTAAGTAGATTATGAGTTTTAATAAGGACGATTATGAAATTTGCTATACTTCGATTTTTATATGTTGTTAGTAGATAGCTGTGATGAGCATTATCGGTAATTAATTTTTTAAAAAAGAAATAAATTAAATTTTGCAAAATGACCACTGTGCACATAAAATCAAGTAGATTATGGGTTTTAATAAGGACGATTATAAAATTTTGTTGTACTTCGATTTTTATGTATTGTTAGTAGATGTTATTACTATTAGATAACATTTGATATGTTTTATTTACTTCCTCATTTAATTTTATATGGCCATAACCTCTTGTCTTTAAAAATTTGAAGGATGAAATCAAACCTTAAACTTCTGTCAAACTTACAAAATATTAGCTCCAAATATTTAAAAAAAATAAAAATTAGCAAAAATATTTAAAGTATTAAAACAAAATAAACAAATATATTGATTATATGAAAGAATTGAAAGTAAAAGTATACAACCGAAACTCTGTTTATCTGGTGATCCTTCAAGGTCACCTATTTCCTTGTTGGAATATAGTCTATCAATAACCCTTCTTTATCTATTAAGGGTTAATATATGTTTATCCCTGTAATATTAGCGATTTATGGTTTGCCCTTTGTAAAAAATATTGTTTAGATCTTAACCATGTAATTTGAAGATTCTTCGTTTTTGGACGTTCAAGAATTTTGATTGTACAAAATCGATGATATGGCAGGGGGTAAACCAAAATTCTCTCAAATTACGTGTCTTTAATAAATGATGTCTAGGTGTGGTCTCAAACTAACGCGAAATTACACAATTGTCCTCAATTCATCTTTTTATCTTACCCTTTCTCGTGCTTTTGTTCTCTCGCTCTCGTTGTGTTCTGTCTCCATAGCCAACACACACAACATCATACACCTTCCTGCTTCATCTCCATCACCTCTCACACACAAACACACGCCATCCCACACCTTCCTGACGAACACAACAACAAAACCAATGAAAGCTTATAATCTCTTAAACTCTGATTGGATTGCAATGACAGATCGTGGATTGTTGAATCTGCAAGAAGAAGGGAAAGAGGAAGAAGAAGAAGAAGCGTTGGTGTTGGTGGCTTTTGATGGAATTCGAATTCGAATTTACTGTTTCTTTTTAAGAAGCTAAATTAGTCCACTCAAATTGGCATCAGAGAGAATCGAACCTGAGACCTTGAGGAGAAGCACACTCCCAGATCCCAAGCCAAATCACTGTGCCAACCCAAGTGAGAATTTGGGTATGTTATAAATTGGAATTTAAATTTGATGAATTTACTGTTATGGTTTGGAATTGAAATTGGAATTTATTGAGATTTCAGACATGGATCTGATATGAATTTGGAATTGGAATTTTTTTAGGGTTATTTATGAATATTGACGCATATGAACTTAGAGGTATTTTGATGAAGATGAACCCAGGTTAGTTAATGGGTTAATTTCTTCAAACCCTATAATCCCATCTCCTTCACCAATCTCCCAACAACAATATGAGATATGAGATACTATCGAATTTCATCCAACATGGTTCGTATGAATCAATAATCGCGGGGTGGTGGGGGAGAAAGAGAAGATGGCGAGAGAAGGAAGAAGGTAAAAGAGACGATGAACTTGAGGGTATTTTTCATAAATTCGCACTAAAACACATCATTAAAATGGGACACGTCGACATTGAAACACATGAGGGGCCATTAAATCAGAAATAGGGCAAAAGAGAGGGTGCATGATGAGTAAAACCGCAAGTGCACGGTTCTACCAAAGTAGTAAAAAGAGTATCGTTCCGACAGGGAGTTATGAATTCAATTAACTTTTAATAATGATTAGATGAAAGTTTCAAAGATTAAAAAGTTTGGATTTTTAAGAAAATAATAAAAATAAAAGCGTCTTGGGATTATTAGTTCATCTAGATGACAAATCCTTCACAAAACAAACCCTAAACCTAAACTTTATATTCGACCTACTTTCTAAAGACAAGTTTCTCTTGAGCATATCAAAGCTTCTTTCGAAGTGTAGTGAGTGTGTTCCTCTAGCAACCACATCTATTCTCATGGTTGATTGCTATTAGAATCCTTGAAGAACAAAACTTTGTATGTCTCAAAGTTTGCTAGACTATTCTCATGTTTCGCAATCCTTGTCTAATTTCACTTGTTCCAATATCAAAGCTCCGCTGTCGCTTTATGAATTGATATTTGAGATGATGAATTAACAAATACTAACCTTCCGTTGTTGCTTTATGAGTTTGGTATTTGTTAATTCATTATAAAAACGGTGAATTAGATTAGAAAGTAGATTTATATAAAATTAGGGTTTATGGCTTGGTTTGATTAGGATTATGTCATTA
>Ga0228710_1004153_pt1 | contig 22857 bp, 11 predicted proteins | sample MedpolnodulmetaG_FD_177995 | JGI IMG/M metagenome (GOLD analysis project Ga0228710, IMG submission 177995) | Root nodule microbial communities from Medicago polymorpha collected in Santa Monica, California, United States - pink nodules | ecosystem: Host-associated > Plants > Roots > Nodule...
TGGACATATTTTTTTGTGACCTATTAGACATTGACACTATTATTTTTTGGACATTTTGGACAATTAGTAAAAACTAAAATAAAAGTGATTAAAGCAAAAGAAGAAAAATGACTAATTAAAAATAAAAATAAAAATTTAAAAATAAAAGAGAATTAATAAAAGATGGAATTTTAAAAGATAAAAGTAAATTAAAACAAAAAAAGATAAAGAGAGAAGAGGGTCCGAATCGGGACAAAAATGAGGTATTTTAAAATACTTTTCTGCCGAATTTTCTTTGAAAAGTCAGAGAATATTCCGGATCAGAGGATGTATGAATATAGGATGTTAGGTCAAAAATTGGGGTATGACAGAACACAAGGTATGTCAAAATTTGAGCCAAGAGAATACATTATACACTCCACTTAGACATTGGTTGGACAAAAGAAACAACCCATAAAACTATAACAGGGAACAGAAATACAGAGGCAAAAGGCTAAAAAGAAAGGGATAATAATCCTCCTAGGACAAAGCTGAAAATCCTAAACCTCTCAACTTGTCAATAATGCAAAAAGACAGGCAGCCAAGCCAAGCTAAACCAAGACCCACTAGTAAGGAAAAATAGCAGACCAGCAACAAGAGATAATCCACTGACTCTCCCTGCACAATTATCCTCCTCCGGGACAGATTCGTTCTAGACGTAATCCGATCCAAAAGTAGTTGCCACAAGATTGCACAAACTTTGGACGGTGCAACACTTTTCCAAATAGGATGAATATTAACAACAAAAGGTTCAACTTCAGTTTTGGCCGTGTTACCCAAATTGTGATTAGCAAGTAACCAATATGTGGATTTGACCGTGACAGCTCTTCCGTATTCCACTCCCACCCCACCTATCCTCTTGGTCAGATAAGTACCGCCGTACTTCCACCGTACTGACGACACTCTTTGAACCGCCTCTTGGTGCAAAGATACCTTGCAAGTTATGGGTCGACCATATTTTGCAACTAATACCTCTTTCCACCCTTCCGGATCATGAAATAACAACCTCCACTTCCATTTAACCAACAGATTAATATTCACCTATCGTATATCCGTCACCCCCAAGCCCCCCTCCTCCCTTTTGGACTTACATATACCTCTCACTTTCTCTTGTTAGTATTTGCAGAAGGTGGGAATTGGTTGCTATTGAACTAGATAGAACTATGGATACAAGATTTATACTGAAAAACAAGGAATTAGCATCATGACCACTTACTAGCATTAGCATGACAAGTGAAACAAGTCATATAAGCACTGGAAAATCCAAGCAACATTTGCGAGAGAATACGAGTGAATGAACCTGACGAATAACCTGTTTGGTCCCAAGTGGTTTCGACTCAAACTCTGCATTGGAGAAAATGGATCAAACACAAATGCAAATAACGGGGGAGAAGAAATTAAGTAGAATATAACAAAAACAACATTATAGCATGAAAAATTCAAATGGATAAGGTTCCAAGTATCTGAGTTTATTTGTTATTCTTTAAGATGTCAATTACTTTATTTCAAGCCATACGGTAGTACCTTGTAAGTCAGATATTATCGTAATCGAGTTAAGTCCAACACAATATAATCAATTATCAATACTTTAACATTTACAGTTTCCATCATGAGATAATACACAAAATAAGAGATACCAAAGCCTGCTACCATTATTAAATAGTAAATAACTGCAAAGGGATACCAAAGCCAACATAAAAGAGAACAACAAATAACTCAACTGTAAAATTGGCACATTGATAAGCAAACATTTGAATGAAGCTTAACATTTTGCAATATTCATATTCAAAAAAATATTATTTTCAGATAAATCAAACAAGAACTTGGAATTGGTAATGAATAGAAGACCAAAACCTCTAGGAGAATGAAGCGAACACAATCGAGTGAATGTAGCCACAGCTTGAGTCTGAGATATGTCAAATAGATACCATCAAAAAGAACCGGCGATGAAAAAGTTGAGTATCTGAGGTTGGAAAGGTCAAGATCTTTTTCGTCATCGATGTCATTCTGCTGGAGTTTGCAAAGAGATATATAAGAGCAAATTATAATATTAATACTACACAGAGTATGTAAGTATAATACCAAGGCATATAAACTATCTTAAAAATATGGGACCAAAAAAGTATAATTATCTTATGACAACTATTTACGCAAGAAAAGGTTATAATTTGTTTCAATAATCTCTCCCAAATAGTCTTACAATTGCTTATGTCAATAGGTAAGCTCAAACTAATCAATCAAAACAAACCGTAGGTAAGTATCTTATATGTGCATCCATTCATCACTTGTGGGATTGGAGACAAGAGCTTTTATTGCAGGACTGGCAGCTTCCAAAGCTGCGTGGTAAACATGAGAAAACGTCTTCTACAATCAACATACTTCTATACTATTTTTATTTGACACTTTTTGCTTTCTAGTACCAAAACTTGTAGCCCTTCTACAAATATTTCAAAGCGGCATGTATAACAATGTTGTTTTAAGAGGATTGGTTTCACCATCTAAAAAGGTTTAGCCGTTCAGTTTGTTGTCTGCTTACCTTCGATCCATGTATAATTTTATATATGTGTATAATTTTCATAAAAACCGAAAGGGAAAAAAAAAGAAAAAAAAAATCTTCAAAAGAATATATGAAATAAACAAAAAAATTAGATAAATAATTTGAAAGTCTAAACATTAAGAATAAAATGAAATAGCAGGCCTTAAAGGTATTGTTTAGACCAAGCTTATAGTTTGGTCTGTCATCGCCAATAATACTGATCTAGTTTTTAAAGGTATTGCTTAATAGTGTTGTTACAATGTTGAATAATATTCACATATTCCAACAAAACATTGACATTTTTTTTTAATTCCATTTCATCAACTACAATCATCTTATTCGTGACATTATATTGTTGATATCTAATGTCAGCACTTCTCCACTTCTCCTCCTTCATCAAAATTTTGACATTGAGCAGAATGATTATTGAAAAATAATAAATATCTTTGATAGAAACTTTACACCTTCATTAAAATTTCCTCTAACTACTATAAAACATGATTATTCGCTATGTATTATATGCACCAACACTAAAATCACTTCTTAAAATGGCTTCATTTTTCCTATCCTTACTATTGTTGTTCCTTGCTACTCTTATCCTTGTTGTTCAAGGGCTTGATGATTTATTAGTACCTATATATAAACCTCCAATTTACAAGCCACCTATACATGAATTTCCATACGATAATCCCTCACGTTACAAGCCTCCAATCATTAACCTCCCACCAATTAATAACCTCCCTGTTTATAAACCACCTGTTTACAATTACATACTACCACCACCACCTCCTAATTACTTTTTCATACGACGACGTCCACCACCACCTCCTCCTGTTTACTTCTTTGGAAGAAAATCACCATCAATTTATAAGCGACCACATAAGAAACCACCACCTAAACCTAGATCTTCAATCCGCAATCGCCCGGTTGATAAGAAACCACCACCTAAACATAGATCTTTCTTCCGCAATCGCCCAATTTATAAACAACCATTATACAGGGGACAGCCGCCACCAACTGTTCATAAGCCACCATACAAGAGGCCTCCTTCTGGTAGGTAACCTAGCACTACAGCAGAAGATAACATCCATTTATAAAACATGCATGCTTTGCATGCGTATAAATAACTACTATGATGTCCTTGTTACCAATGCTTTTTATATATATAGTGGCACCTTTTGTCACAAGTTAAGAGTATCGTGTATGTCACCACCGAAAAAAAGAGTATCGTGTATGTGGCGTGAATGCAAGGCACAGAAGTGAGATAAAATTGTCCTCCAAATTTACAACTAAATAAAGTCTATGATTTTACAAATATTCTATACTATGATTTGTTTTTATAATTATTAAATAACTAACGACAAACCCGTGTTAAACATGGGTCCGTGCTCTGCACAGACTGGAGGTCGAAGTGCTGGCAATGCGTCAAAGCACATATGCAATGTTATATGCATCGATAAATAAGAAAAAAAATTAATGACAAAGATGAAGTTTATTATTAAAATATTGGCATAGTTGTTATTAAACTAGACTTTGTTACACGGAGAAAAAGAGTTTTACTGTAATGTTGTAAATGGTGAGTCTCAATCACAATACAAAATACTTAGGCTTAATTAATGATTTAGTCCCTTAAGTTATTTGTTTGTTACATTTTGGTCCCATAAGTTATTAACGTTACAATTAGGTCCCTTAAGTTAGTATCTGTTAGCCAAATAAATCCTCACCGTCAGTCTATTGCCAAAACGTTAAATAGTCACATGTGAACGGTGACGTGACAACTTGCAATGTGTATCCAACTTAGACATTGGCTTAACGGTTTTGACGGTGAAAATTTATTTGGTTGACGGAAGATGACTTAAAGGGACCAAATTGTAACGTTAATAACTTATTGGACTAAAATGTAACCAACAAATAACTTAAGGGACCACTTCATTAATTAAGCTAAATACTTAAGATATAATGTAATTCATACATAATTTAAATACGATTATCTTCTTCCAAATAAAGTCATCGACCAACACATACCATTTAGTCCACTTTAGTTCCATTACACAACATTATAGATAATAATCATCAAATAACCACATTAGATAAAAATCACACAAACAATATTACATAGATAAAAAAGAAACTAATCATAAAAGTTCTTCTCAACTATAGATTAAAAATCTCTTGATGATTCAAATGTCACTACAAAAAAAATGAATGGGACGTATCAATGAATATAAATTTAGATTTTTGATAAATAAAATTGAGCAATGAATAAGTTGAGCATCTGAGGATGGAAAGGTCGAGATCTTGTCCGTCATCGACGTCATTCTTCTGGAGTTTCCAGCGAGATCAATACGGTGATTAAAAGCAACCTACAGAAAAGAAAATTAGAAATATTTATACTACATAGAGTACACAAGTATAATATCAAGGCATATAAACTATCCTATAAATATGGGACTAAAAAATATAATCATCTTATTGACCACTGTACGTTTATGCATCAAAAAGAAGAAAGCAGTTCCTTTATTTGTAAGCTTATGCATCCAATAATAAGATGAACATTCTCTATCTCACCAAGGTAATGAACTGCTATTTTTCAAATAGTTTTCTGTTTGGATAAACAACTTAATTAAGCACTTATAGTATAAGTGCTTATGTCTAAGTTATTTATAATAATAAAAGATATAATAAAGTCAAACTGTTTTAATATAAGATGTTTTCATAAGCTATTTTGGAGACTTTACAGAAATAAGCTAAAATCAACTTACAAACGTGCTATAAGTTGTTTCTATATATAACCTCTACCAAATAATCTTACAAGGGCTTATGTCAATAGATAAGCTCAAATAAATCAATCGAAACAGACCCTTAGTAAGTATCTTATATGTGCATCCATTCATCATTATTATCGTATTATTATACATCCTAAATTGGTAGTGCGACGGGTTGAGATGGCGTTTTGGCAACACTCACAATTCATTTTCAACCAGTTTTTTATTTTCAATAACCAGTAGTTGTCAATTGCTACTTTAAATTCGACATATGGAAATGATGTTAATAAATAAAGTTTGAGAATCCATCTATCTAAACAGATATATGTAATCCAAGTATCAAAACCAAAATGATCAACTGATGTAAAATTTAAATACCAAGACAAATTCAGAACTTCAACACAAAAGATAGGCATCATAAAGGTAAAAAAAAAAATGTTACCTCAATCATGGCAATATGAACCATCATCCCATTGTCGTAAAATATTAATCAATTTAAGAGAGTAGATTCAAAACCACATCCATGACTGAGGAAAGATTTTGACTCAAGTAAAATACTTGAGTAATGATGGTCTCACAGGAAGGATCACAACTTTTCGGATGCGAGAGATTTTATGCCAGTCTTGACCATATGGTTTTGCATATCTTTCCTCTAATAATGAGCAGTTATACATGCAAAGTGTCTGCAAAGATACAAGGTTACACATCGCTTCGGGCAGCGATGTCAAACCATTGCAATTGTGGAACTCAAGAGTCAAGAGCGATGAGAGATTCCATATCCAGTCTGGTAACTTTTTGCCGCAAAACCCATCTATAACTAGTTTTTTAAGCGAGTGGTGTGGCTGCAGGCCTTCTAAAATCTTCTCATCTTCCAACCAGTTTTTGTTTTCTTGTATGACCCTTTTAGGCAATGATGGCCATTGACGAAAATCCTCAATAAATTCTTCATCATATGTCCACCGTAATTCCAATTGTTGAAGGTGTTCCTTCTCAAGAAGTACTTTTACAAATTCAATCTCTGCAGCAGCGTTTCGCAGGAAATCCAACCTTTTTATTTCTAATCTTCCTCTAAGGTTGTTTAACTCACCCAACTCATTTATGTTTGTACTTCTATTGTTCAGTACAAAAAGTGTTAGTGTTTGAAGATTAGTCAACTGTCCTAACCCCTGTGGCATACATCTCAATCTCTCACAACCATTCAACTCAAGATGCCTAAGACTTTTGTTGAGATTTTCTGGTAATATATCGAGCTTGGAACAATCAGAAAGTTTTAGAGTTTGAAGGTTCTGTAGGCTAGTAATCCCCGGCGGAAGATCTTTAAGACCAATACTCTTTGATAGATCAATATACCTCAGATGCTTCATCTCTTCAATACTATTTGGGATTGCTACAATATTCAACCCACAAAGTGTCAACACACGTAAGAACTTTAGGCCTGAAAAGGAAAGAACATTTGACCGACGCAGATAATTGCTTGCATTCGTTTTTGGGCATAAGAGAAATGTCCTTAGCTTGTAAGAAGATGATGATGTCAGTGCAAACTGTAATGCATTATGAGATGATAAAAAACGTGTTTTGTTTCCAATGTTTGCTTCTTCTCCTTCAGCCATGACATATTCATTCCCCACCATTAGCTGTGCTAGATCATGCATAAGGTCATGCATTTTACAACTACTAATGTCACCATAATCGTCTACAACGATATCTTGAAAGAAGGACATTGACAGCAAACTCATGAAGTACTCATGGCCAACATCTTCTACACGTCTAACATCATTTGATGGTTGAATGAACCCCTCAGCTGCCCATAACTGAATGAGTGTTTTCTTTTCAAACACAAAACCTTTAGGAAACAATGAACAATAAGCAAAACATTTTTTCAGAAACGACGGAAGATGATCATAACTCAATTTAAGGATTGCAAAGATTTTATCCTTGTGTTGATCTATCTTTGAAAACTCAACATCCTTGAAATATAGCCAATCCATCCGGCCCAAATTTCGAGAAAACAAAAGGCTGCCAATAGTTCTTATGGCAAGGGGAATGCCAGCACATTTCTTAACAATATCCCTTCCTATAGCTAACAACTCCAAATCATTTCGTTCTTTCGACTCGCTGAAAGCCACTCGAGAGAATAGCTCCTGAGATTTTTGTGAATCCAAACCTTTTAAGAAAAGGGGTGGATGTGTGCCTGTTATTTTTGCCACAGTTTGACTACGCGTTGTAACGATTACCATGCTTCCTTTTCCTCCTTCCATGAATAAGCTCTTCAATTTAAGCCACAACTCACGATCCTCATTCCATATGTCATCCAACACGAGCAAAAACTTTTTCCCTTCTATTTTGTTTCGAAGTTGTTGTTGCACTTGCTCCATCTGACTATTCTTTTCATCCCCAACGATCTCCCGAGATATTTTCTTTATATCAAATTCATCCGAGACATACACCCACATTTTTAGCTCAAAATACCTTTGAACATCATTATCATTGTAGACAAGTTGAGCAAGTGCAGTCTTACCTAATCCTCCAATCCCAACTATTGGAATTATAGAAACATTATCTGTTGCATTGACATCTAGTAGATAACTTTTAATACATTTCGTTTCCTCATCTCTTCCAATAACTTCATCTTTACTCACAAATGAGTAAGTTTGTCTCTGCTCCCTATATGCAATTGGATTCTCCATAGGGCGGTCATTCAGCTGCAGTGCATGCTTAGTTTTAGCAATGTCATCTAGCCTCTTTTGGATTTCTTTCATTTTATGGCCCACTTTAAGACCAAAGGCTACATTGTTTGATTTTGAGAAGAAAAATCGTGTCTGTTTTACTATGTTGTTTCCAGCCATCGCTTTTCTTCTCAAATTTTCAACGGAAAAATCATCTAGTAAATCATCTGCATCATAAAGTACATCTTTCAGCTCCTCCAACCAATTACTAACTTGATGGTTACTGGCCTTGGCCTCTGCATCGAGGAGAACAGCTTTTATCATGGAGACTGTGCTCTTCATTCGCTCGATATCGTCTTTGAGATTCCGAATGATTTCAAGCTCTTTGTAAGCTGCAGAGCTTAACTTTTCCAAGACTGTAACAGCAAGGGCTTCCATCCTTTGGCAAATGAAGTTGACACAAGTATGAGTAAAACTAATCACGCGGTCACATGTATATAATGGATTTAAATGGTATCTTCTTTTTAATTAATAGAATACTCAGTGATGGAGAAAGATTATATGAATTTGCTATGGTCTAAAAATCACGCAGTTAGAAAATTGAAACCGTTATATGAAAAACAGATGACTCAAACTCAATGTTTGCGTTTTGAATCCTACTCACTAAATTCAGAATACAAATTGTTGAATCTCCATCTGATGGTCCTAATTAGCTGACTGCAGTAACTAAATTAGTCCATATATGAAGAAAGGCACCTTTAAGAAAATATATTTAACAAGTGAATCCTTAGAAATCACATCTAAAAAACGGTCTCTCATTCCCCACCAGGATCATATCCTACTTGAATACAAGAAAAGGAACTTAATCCAAATTTAATTGTCGATAAAACTAATGGAGCTAGCTAATTTATGACCAGTAAAACATGTGTCAAAATGTATATTACATATACTACCTAAATTCCATTATTAAGAGTCTGTTTTTTTTTTTTGGTGATTTTCAAAATTAAAAGTGACATTACCTATTATTTGTCAAAAATTGTCTTATTATGTCATAGAGTGAAATAAGTGAAATGAAATAATAAAACAAGATATCACATGAAAAAGGTTATATTTTCAAAAACAACAAAATTTATTGATAATATTAAACCTACACATAAAAAGAAAAGGAGTAGTACTTTTTAGAGGATTAAAACAAGATTAATAAAGTAAGCAACCTAATTTAGAATTGACTAAAGAATATTTGATGGCAGTACGTGTGTTGGAAATGAGCAAGTAAAATGGTGGATGGTGGATTGCCATGCCTGGACATCAAGAGCGTGGATATAAATGGTGGATGGCTCAATGGGTCTTGAATGAATGAGGCTCTGATACCGTCAGAGAAATCATGGTTGGGACTTACACAACCGCACAAAACTAGTTTATGAGGCGAGAATTGCCCCTACTTATAAAATCATTGTCAGACCATCTCTTATCCAATGTGGGACTATTTAAAAATTCTAAACAGTAAAATACAGGTTTGCAGGTTTAAATTATCATGAAGTTCAATGTTTCTTTCTACAAAGGAAAAATACAAATATAGAGATAGATGATTTACCTGGTTTTGAAATCTGAATCAAAAAACAGAATCAATAGCTGTATTGGAGTGCTTTGTGTTGAGAAGTGAAAGAATCAGCAGTCACTGCAGTTAGCAACCTGAAACCATTAAATGAAAATCAGACGATTCAAACTCTTAGTTTAGCAGGTTCGAAAAAGAATAATTAACAACAAACCCTGAACTTAGTTCCTCAAATATCACTGTCAATCCTACTCAGTAATGAAAATGGTTGGTCTCAACTATATAAAATTCACTTTTGTTAAATGCTACTAAAAGGTTGTGGATTGATATCATATACTTTTAAAAGACCATGACATGAATTTGAAACTGCTCAACGTAAACAAGAACTGGTGTTCGAGCTTCTATTAGAAAAGACCACAGAAAAGTGCACTGGGTTGCTTGATTCGGAGGGTTTATACATCCTCTTACTTGGAGAGGAACGAACTTTCTCAAAATCAACTTTCTCGCTAGTAAGCCAAGCTTTGAAGCCCCTATTTAAAGGTTGGCATATTAAAAGAAGCGCTGGTTTGGAACATAATCATACAAGTTTTTCGTATATATTAGAGACTATTCACAATTTTCTTCACATACTTAAGGATTCGAATTAAGATTTAAATGCACAAATTGATCCTTGAAATTATAGGACTATATAGTGCCTCACATTATCGACATGCCAACATGATCACCAAAATTGCAAAACTAATAAAAATTTCCTCTCCATTGTTATTTATGGGTACTAGAACGACATTAAGTTTGATCATATCATGGATAAATTTGACACTCATTGAATAATGTAAGTGACACTCTTGATATCAGGGACTAACTTGATTAATATTTTGTATTCCATATATCATTTTAAAATATTGATAATGAGGGAACTACATAGATGCAATCCTACAATTGTAACTAGCGTCTAGCAACTTAACTATTTACCTAGAATTATGCATGAGACAGGAATACTTAAGGAAATGAATTGGAAAGTTACCCAATATTAAGGGATGTTTGGATAAACAACTTATTTGTAGCTAATTGGAAAGTTACCCAATATTAAGGGCATGTTTGGATAGACAGGAATACTCTATAAACAACTTAATATGACAAGACCTTATGTATAAGTTTGCATAAGCTATTTTTATATCGTAAGATAAAATAACGTTAAATCGTTTTTAGTTGTTTTGATAAGTTATATTGGAGAAGATAAGACCTTCTGATAAGACCTTATGTATAGTTGTTTTGAAAATAAGTTAAAAATAGCTTATATGACATTTTTTAAGCTGTTTTCCAAAATTCTACCAAACAACCCCACAAAACTTATGCCACTAGACAAGCTCAAATAAGCCAATTCAAAGAGACTCTCAATCAATTATGTCATTTAAACGTCAAAATAACAAACATTCAGAGTGACACCATGCATGTTTTATTTCTATCTCTTGTATGTTTAATTTTGTAAAATTGGTTCGGAGTAAAAGTGAGTTGAAAATAATGTAATTTATGTATGGATATATTCATGTAAAAATAAGTTGAACTATAAATTTGTCGGTAGAAATCAATATTTCAAAATAAAAGCTATAAATCCTAGCTTCAGGTACAATCAATTCGAGCCAAAATCAATTATACTCAGAAGCAACCAAAAATTTGAGAATCAATTCTACACCTTCATAATCAATTTTGGTCCCTATAAATATTGAACCAAACATGCATGTTTTTATCTTACAAAGTTTTTCAAAAATACACAAAAATATTTTCTCATAATTAAGTAAGCAACCGAAATGTAAAAGGAATAAAGAAAATTTGATGTCACTACATGTATTGGAAGTGTTAAAATTCACAAATTTCAGAGAGAGAGATTACCTTGTTTAGAAATAGGAATCAAGAAACAGAATCAAGAGTTGTATTGTATTGTAGCGTCGCCAGGGAGATAATAAATCATTACCAGAAAAAAGAAAGGGTCATGCTAACCGGTGCCCCCGGGGCACTGGTTAAGCATAAAAAAAAGGAATTTATTACTATAAAAGAAAATTTTGTTGACTTATTTATAGATTAATTACACAGTTTTCAATGCAATAATTACTATATAATTTCCCTTTTTAGTATCCTTAACCAGTGCCCACCGGTTAGCATTTCCCAAAAAGAAAAATGAAGTCAACTCCGGTCAAATATGGGAAAATAAAGAGCAATAAATTTCCATGCATTCTCCTTTCAAGCAATAAATTTCTACACCTAACTAACGCGTAATTGAACTGATGACATTTGGTGCACTAAATCAACATGCTATGAGTGGGTCGTATTGTCAAACCAAACCAAACCAACGTATAAATATAAATATTAAACTAACAACTAATTATTATATCATTCGATCCAAAATTAAAAGAGTGACACTCATATACAGAATCAATTCCTAAAAAAAAAATCATATACATAATCAAATGTATGAGAGTTTTAGACCAATAGATTATCTATTTTGTTATTTGTTTTGAAGTTTTTAGCTCGTAATTATTTTGTTACGTTGTACTTCACTTTATAGAAATTATCTTGATGGTTTCACTCTGTAAGTTGTGATATGTAAAAAATACTCTATAATTTTGCATGAATATCTATGTGATATATATTTTTATGGATATTGATTTAATGGACGTCTATGCAATAGATATTGATGAATGATGTTCACACTTCACTCAATGTTAGGAAGCCTCATCGAAAGTTAACTGTCAATAGATTTTAACCGGCGACAGTCTATGAAGCCCATATACATGATACGATACGGTACCGATACGTTGATACGGAAAAATTTTAAAATTCAAGATACAATACGGCTGTGATACTTCAATAAAAAAATTAAATTTAAACTACATATTAAAGCTGAAAATACAAAATATGGACTAAAACTCAAAAGCAAGAAAAATTGGTGCAAAACCTAGACCAAATAGACAGAAAAATGATAAGGCACAACAATGAAATTACCTTCACACAACAATCAACAATAACAACATTCTCAAACAAACAAAGAGACACAAAACCGACGGCGGCAACAATAGAAATATAAATGTAAGTAATATTGATAATAAAGAAAATGACAATTAGTAAATTAGATATATGATATATCCTAAATAGAAAACATTATTACTTAATCAATTACATATATACCAAATATAATAGAAACATCAGGTAGCCTGCACATATCAGTTTTCCACCGCCTATCGCTCGTATCCCAGGTGTATCTGAAAAGTATCGGATAATTGTTTAAAAAAAATAATAAATAATCTTCGGATACTCTCTTGATACGTATTGGGAAGGATTGGGTAGGTATCAGTGCAAGATACGCAGGAGATACGGTACGTCATCCATTTTGAAGTATCTGGGCTTCATAGGCGACAGTTAATTGACGATGAACATTTACGTCTTTTTCTGATGTGTTTCAACCTTTTTTGAAGTGTAAATAACATTTTACGCATTATGTCATTTATATTTTTTGGTGTTTATCAAAAAAGATTATAGTTTTATTGTACCATTCAAAACTTTTTTTTAATAACTATTACTTTTCACATCCTATTCATTTCTCGAACACCCTTTTTTTTCTTTCGAAAATGCCTTTGAAATTTTTGGATTTTAGAATCCGAACTGAGTTTTTCCTTTGTTATGGGGTGAAAAAAAATGAGTTTTTCACCAATTCGGATTCTATAATCCGAAAACCTAAAATATAGGGCGCGTTCCTAGTTTTTTTTTCGACTTATAGAATCCAAACACCCCCTAAACATCATTTTTCATGGGAAAAACAATTCGGGTTATATAATCTGAACTGCATCAGCATAAATTATGAGTTTGTTTGTAACATGGATAATCAGTTTAAGGACCATATTAATCTTCCAAACTCTCATCCTTCTGTTTTAGGTCATTGTTAATTGTTCTTAGTTAAAAATTCGGTTTTTGGGCTACTTGATCAAATTCCTCCAAAACATCCTCAGAAAATCAGATAAAAATCAAGGATCAAGACTCTCGTAGAAGAGACTTCTCACGGGTCAAAATCCAAAATTTCATTGCTTAGACCCATTTTTCATTTTTTTTCTTCGTATTCTCAGAAAAACTGAAAAAATTTGTATTAGTTTTATTTGATTTTAAACATTTGTTTGTGGTATTTTTATGATTTTATTTGACAGGTTTTATCTTTTTCTTTTTACTTTGTTTTTTGGTTGCTTTTAAAAGCAAAATTCAAAACTGCTAAAATGGAAGATATTCTGATTGCTGATTATACATAAGCATATTTCGGATTATATAATCTGAACTCAGTTTGGATATTTTCGGATTTTATCATCCGAAAACCCATGGACATTTTTGAAAATTTTACAGGGCGTGTGAAAATAGTATAGGGTGGGAAAAGTAATAGTCATTTTTAAATGATAGTATTAAAATATGGGCTGGGTTGACCCACTAATATTTGGGTCATGCCCAATTTTTATGTTCAGCTTAAGGCATCATCACGAGCATGTTGTCTCCATAGCGAGCAAGTGGGAGGAATAGGACAACCATTCTTCAAATGTATAATCATGAAATGGTTGTCATTGACATGTGTCATACACATCAATCGCTCAACAAATGGCGGTTCACCCCAAAGAGGAAAAAAGTTTCAGATCGCCCTTTCTGAGTGGACAGTAGAACAACTATGTGGTTGTATTTCTGAGCAATGAGAAAGCTCATATCTGGCATGGTCATCCATTTATCCGGTGGTGCAGGATCAATACCTAAAAAGGTTAGAGCTCCCAAGACCTCTTTATACCGCTATCATCATTAATCATACGCCGATAACGACCATTTCCTTTACCGATTAGCTCTTTGTGCAGATGGTAACAGATCATTTGGTGATCGTCAAGACTCAAGTTACGTAGACCCGCAACTGCAATAAACCCACAATGACCATCACCAGCTACATCCACCACCTTTTCAATAAAGTCATGCATCCAAATTGGGATTTGGTCATTGTGTGGTATATGGACTTTAACCGGAATTGGCTTAGGATTTTTGGAAGTTGGCTTGGGATTTTTGGGAATTGGCTTAGGAAGATTATGAGACATATTGCTTTTCCGTGCACTCTTTCTACTTGCCCCTGTTGAACTTTTCTGTGAAGCATGTGTCTGTTGTTCTTAAGAATCAACAATCTCGCAAAGCGAAGGCAATCGCTTCGTTGACTAAATTAAATGTTTATTTTTCTTTGGAGCACCTTTAGTGGTGGATTTTTTTGGCGGTGCACACATTGAGGTAGTCTCCAGCAAAACAAACAGTAGGAATTGTTCTTTAATATGCAACTTCATGTTGTAATCTACGTTCTTGAACCGGGCCTACAATGCGTTTTAAAAACTGTCAGATTAAGAACTAGTGGAAAAAACATGCATTCTGGAAAAAATGTGCATTATGCCTCTGTACTGAGTAATTTCAGATTACATAATCCGGAAAGATTTAGCACATTCCGGATTATGTAATCCGAATTAATACGATACACCACATGCGCACGTCCTAGTTTACGTTGCATGGGGCGTAAATGCTATATTTCCGGATTACGTAATCCGGAATGTGCTAAATCTTTCCGGATTATATAATCCAAAATTACTCAGTACAGACAGAATGCATAAAATCTGGGAAGAACAGAGGCAAAAAGTCAAGTAATAAATATGGGCAGAACGTAACACAGTTTTTATAGAAAATACTTGAAGCAAATCCCATTCTGGTAGCAGAGAGATGTCTTCCTTCCTATCATTCATGTCACCCTCATACTCGAACCTCAACCTCTTCTAGTGAGTGTGAATTTCATCCAAACAGATGGGGGTGTTGTTCTTGATCTTCAATGCAATCACCCACGCACATGGCAATCCGAAAGTGATCAAACTCAAACAACAACATTTGGATTTATCCGTTCCGATATCAAGTGCTCGATCAGCCTCGTCTACGAGATAATGCAAACCTTTCCTTGATATGTTTCGAATCAAGCTAGACCACAAACAATTTCCTTTTAATCTATGTTCAAGCATGATAATGCTCGTCTTGAAGGAAGCGTGTATCAGAGTATGTTGTGACTCTAGCATGTTGTGAACGGGTTTCCAGTTTGTACTTAAATCACCCATGCTACTAGTGAGGTACTTTTTCAACCGGTTGTGTGCAGATTCCACTCTGTTTGTTGTAGTATTCCCCATATGCATGACTTGATTCACCCAAACTTCACAATCTTCTCCTTCACCGGACCCAAAATAGTACTTTCAACATATTCCACAAACTTGGATCATTTTTCGCAAACAACTTTGAACCGGTTGCAATTATCAACATACGATTTTTCCGTATCGGAATCCACAATATCCTCCCATGCACGCATGATCGTCTTCACCATTGAATTTGGCTTTATATCTTTTCCATCCTTGCCTTTAAGGTCCTTCACTTTGCAATCTATCTTACACTTTGGTCTTACATTCCTTTCAATATGATACTCACACAGCAGAGCAGTAGCCTCAGGGAAAACGGTATCCACATCATTCATCAAAGCATTGTCCTGATATGTGACAACTACTCTGGGGTAAAGATATTTGGGATGCAACAGTTAATGACACCTCTCAAGAGCCCAAGTAACGTTATTTTCCTTCTCAGATATCATATAAGCAAATCTAATGGAGAACGTCAGTTTGGTAGAAGTGTTACCGACAAACTCAAGCAACGGAATACGGTACTTGTTGGTTTTATATGTGGAATCCAACACAAGCACCGTTGAGAATGTGTTAAACAACTTGATACCATATGGATGCGCCCAAAATATATCACTAACATCATTAGAATCATGATATTTCCTACAATTGTACACATACTCATTCTCAACCAACGACTTCAAGAGATGTTGCATGTCATTTCTCGAACCCCTAATGGATTGCCTATACCTATGAGTAGCAGTATAAACATGCTTGATTGTAGTTGAAGTTTTTTTGTTCCTCTTCCTTAAGTTGGTAAGCATTTGCCTCGAAGGAACCTTTGACTCAGCCATCTCATAAAGGTGCACACGTTCATTTGGGTATAGACGTCCGGTGGTTTTATGACCTTTCAACATATTTTCCATGCCATGGTTGTGTTTAACGTCACCAACTTTGAGGCTCCAATTGTAACAGCCCGATTTTCACTAGATTTAATTTTAATTGTTTTTATGTGTGTTTAATTATGCTCGTATGTGATTAATTACCTATGTGTGTATTTTAATGGGTTTTCGTGTTAGAAGGGTATTTTGGTCTTTTGCGAGTAAGGTTAAATTAGTAATTTCATGGTGAGAGTTATTTTTTGTGTTGCAAGTGAGAACCTTATTTTTACTAAGTTACTATTCGGTGGTGATAATTAGTTTTGGACCGGTAATTATTTGATAACTTTTAACCGTTAGTGAATAGAAACTTTGGGAGTTAGTTTATAAGGATTTTGAGCCCATTAGACTTTAAGGGTTAAACCCAATAGTGTGGACACTATTTAAGCCTTATTCTTTAACAGAATTGGGCTTCACAATCATTTTACAAAATTTTGAGAAGAGGTAGAGAGAGAAAGGGCCAGAGAAAAGGGCAAGAGGAAGAGAAGAGGGTTGTAGAGAAAAGCTTGAAGAACCAAGAGGAGCTAGGGATTCTAGGAGCTTAATTGAAACTTTTGCTAGGATTATTGTTTATTGAGGTAAGGGGGTTAGATTTCAATCATAATCTCTTAGTTGTAATCTCTTCTCTAATTCTTTGCATAAGTGCTTATTTGGGATAAGTGATTATTGTGAGTTTAATTGGTGAAATTCGTGCTTAGGTTTTGATGTAATGTTTGGGTATGTGAATTTGATGATAATTAAGCTGTTGATGATGAAATTACATGCTCAAGTTATATATGTATATGTATATGTATATGTATATGTATATTGTGTTTTCCTCAAAATTGGTGAAGTATGATGTTCTTGTTGATGGATTGTTGATGAATTCATTTCTAATTGATGTTGTTGTTGTTATGAGATGTTGTTGATGATGATTGGAACCTTGGGCAACCATAATCATAGAGTTGTGGTGTGACTTTGTGTGGTTTTTGAAAGTTTTACAAAAATGGGTCAAATGGTTATTTGTGATAGAATGATGTTCTGATTCGAGTTTTATATGGATTTGAGTGCCTTTTTATGTACATAAACGTATAGATAATCTTTGGGGACGAATTTTAGGTTAAGGGGATCAAAATTGGGGTTTTGGGGTGAAAAATATTGGATTCCCGAGAGGAAAACGCAAGAACAGGGTTTCTGTTCTGACACATCCCGCCATGGCGACAAATGGCGTGCCTTGCGAGATGTCCAGAAACAACAAACCCCGTTTTTGTTGTTTAGGGCGTTTGGGGGCCAATCTGAGTTTTCTAAAAGGCTTCTTTCAACATGTTTAACTAATGTTTTCACTCTTTAATCTACTAGAACGTCTTATGGATTGGATTGAGCTTAGTTTTATGGGATTGAACTAAACTTTTGAAAAATGTTCAAGAACGTTGATTTTTCCGAAACTTGTTTTTCTTAAGGAAAAGGGGTGGGGTTAAGGTTGTATACTGATTATATGATTTCTAAAAATGGTTGTGATTGGTTTCATTGAGTTTTAACTTACTTTTCTTTGAAAATGGAATTCTTTTGGAAAAATGATAAAGAGAGACGAACTTTGTGATTCTCATGTTTTTGTCGTATTTAGCCGGTGAAACGTACATGCATACTCAACTGCACTTATATGTGATCTAAGTGTATACTTAGTTGAGACATTAGAATTTGTTTACTTGGTCTTGGTTAATTGTCTCAATTGTTTTAAAAGTTGTAAAATGATACACGAACTTGTCGAAAATGATCTTTAAGGTCGCTTGCCTTGCAAATCTTTTGTGAATAGCTTTATATGATTACATAAAGATGTTTGAATGATTGATATGTGTTGAAAATGATATTTATCTTAAGGTGTTGTATTTTCTCCTTTACTTGGAAATGTGAGAAGGTGTATGGAGTTGTTGAGCTATATTATATAGTTGATGTTGATTAATGTATATATCAATTGATGTTGATGATTGTCGATAATTATGATGACAATGTGGTGATGACTCTTAATTGAATTATGACTTGATTGATTGTGTGGACGTAAATAGTTGATAATGCAATTGTTGTTGAGGTGATCAATATAAATGGAGGTTATCCTTTATATTGTTGTTGAATATTATGAGCTGATTTTGCATTGTTGAGTCTTTGCTTGTATGTCCATGCATCATAGTCATGTTGAGTCTTGATGTTGTAAAAGAGGGTTACTCTTTTACTTCGGTGATAATGTAAGACGGGTGTGAAATCTTACATATGATGTTTTTATTGCATCAAGGGTGACGACCTTGAGGTGATTTGGTACCACATGCATCTAGCAGAGTTTAGAACATTGCATGCATTTGAATAGTTGATGAGTCGTGTCATAATTGAATACGTGACTTGTTGAATTTGTGCATTGGTGAAATTTGATGAATGTTGTGATTGTGTGGATTGGTGTATATGTACATTGGTGGATTTTGTTGATGGTTGTGAATAATTGAAATATGCTCTAATTGCATGTCTTACTTGTTTGTGCTTATCCACTTGGTGAATCTATTTGATGATAATTATTTGGTAATAGTAATGAGGTGAGAATTGTATATGTATATACATATGATGTGGTGATTTCTTTGATAATGATGATTTCTTGCTTAAAACTTTGAAATGATGAATTGTACTTGTTGAGTTAAGTATGCTAAATGAGAACTAAGGTGAGTAATCGTTTCATTAATTGATGTTGATAAATGATGAGCTTATGTCGATGACTTGATTAAAGATTAAATATGCTTGTTATGCTATGTTAGTAATGTGATAGGTTGAGGTGTAAAGAATGGGGGATAATAATCATGTGATGTTAGTATTCTAGGAAGGATGGATGTTTATATGTGATATGTATGAATCCTTGAATGCTTATGTTTTTATATGTTGATTATGATTGATGTGAAGCTTACCCCCAGTGGTTTTGACCGCCTACCTGTTTGAATGAATGGGTAGACGGAGTGCAGGAGTAGTTTGCTTTTTGGTGAGTGCTTGGATAGCGGGAGCTAATCTCCATTATATTTTCTTGGAGTCTTAGATTAGGCTCTGATTAGGACATCGGTCTTTATGTTTTCGTTGGATTTATGTGTTATTGAGACTTGACCCATATGTCGGGATTTGGAGATTTTATATGATGATGTATATTGATCTCATGATATGTATACTTTGGAGACATATGAATTATATCCGCTGCGACTGTTGAGAATTTTTATAAATGCATGTTGTTGGATTTTTGTTGATGACGTAGCGTCTATTTCTTGAATATATGCTTTATTCCATGTTTTATCGCTTTAATAGAAATAGGGCGTTACACCAATCACCAGCAATCAACAAATAACCTCTCAGCCGAAACGTACACTTGCATTTAACCGAATCAACAATTTTGCGCTAAGTCTTCCTCTTGTACTCCTTGTATGAACCTCCTCTTTCACATATCACTGTAACAAATGCACTTCTTCCATTGTCACCTTTATCGGATTTACCAATGACGGCTGTAAATCCAAGCTTCCTTGGTTTCTCTCGAACCCACTCCAACAAATCATTCCATGTTGAAAACTGTTGCTTGGTGGTAAAATGTTATCCATGATCAATACATACAATAAGAGGAATAAGAGGAGGAGCATCATCATCTACTTTTGCATCACCTAAGGAATCATCTACTTTTGGTGGTGTGGGGGGGATCCTCGGCTTTGGATATGCTAACAAGGTATTAAAAGAACAACTAGATATGTTAATGTATGTTCAAGTGTGCAGGACCATAGATTGAAATTCAATGTATTAAATAAAGTTTTGGTACGGAAAGAACATATATAAGAGCATTTGAAATTTGAAGAGAAACTGAAGAGGTCACTATCAGACTCAGATAGTACAGTCTGTCCTCATTTAATCACGTGCAGAAACAGACAAAGAACTTCAAGGACAGTTGGAATGAAACAGATAATTCCTTTTACGCCAAGGGTTTCAAAAAAAATTTAAACAACATTAACCAAATCAAGAAAAAATTCCAACGTCTATGATCAAGTTTCTCAAGGACTCAAAGTAATGCATTGGCACCTCTCCAACGCTCTCAGATTTCCCTCTATATAAGGTGTTGAAGACTTGCAGAAATTAACAAGACTCTGCATAGTTTGAAACTGTCCTTAATTTGTTAAAATCAAAAGCGCAATTGTACTTGGAATTTCTTACAAACTTTATATCCTAGACGTCGGCCTCCCAATCTCCGCAGGGAACAACCCCCCACGATGCTTATTACCATCACATGAAGGCCAAAAGATCTCAGTCTTACGAATATTCAATTCAAGGCCTAATTCTGGCCCAACAACCCGAATGATGTCTAAAGCTTTAGCCACCTCCTCTGAATCCCCTACAAGATTCCCATCATCGAGGTACCAAGCATGAAGAAGAAGCTTGTAACTATCTCTAACCTGATGAATAAGAGGGTGCAATATAAGAGCAAAAAGGAGCGGTCCTAATGGGTCGCCTTGTTGCACTCCAGTAGCATACATAATATGACCATCACCAAGGTATAATCTCGTTGCCTGTCCATAAAGAAACTCAACCCATAAAGAAATAGATGGGCATCAAATCTCACCTCACGTAGCAGTGCCGACCTGTCTACCAAGTTGAAAGCATTCGAAAAATCTACTGTAAGCATAGTCAAGGAACCATCTTCATGTCGCAGGTTCAACAACCTGCTGACACTATGCAAAATGGGCTCCGCCCCACCTGAGACCCCAACACCAAACTGAAAGTCATTGAGATATTTAGCCATATCTTTACCAACTCCTTTCATAGCAACTTTGGATACCAAACGCCTCCAAATAGTACCAACTGCAATAGGGCATAGCCCACCACCAGGCTCTAACAATGATGTCAAAGGTGTAGAAGCTACAAACTCTGCCAAACTCAAGGGACATCTTCCTCCTAACCATAGGTTAACCACTAAAGTGATAGCACATAAGAGATCTCTAGCCACAGCTGAACCTTTTCTACACAATGCATCTAATATGTGTTGGGCTCGCAGACCGTCTCTACCACAAGATTTTCCTTTAGGAAACGACTTAATGCATTTGAGAACGGTGTCAACTTCAACCACAAGGGGAGCTTCAGAAAACAAGGTGGTCGGCATAGAGGGAGGTGGCATGTACGAGTGTTTGACCCCCAAAATTTCCATAGTATCTTCATTATATGGGGCTACTCCGGATGACCCCAACACTTTCACTGCTGCTGTGAAGTGTCCATCAGCAACCTTACGAAGGCATTGTTTGATGTTAGGACCCATCTTTTTGTCTTTTTCCTCAAAATCCTCTCCCCCATTACCTGAACCAACTTGTCCAGATTCGCTCAACACACCACCAACCAACTCAGCAAAACTATCAGTTTCTCTCCATTTAGCCAAACAACCCAGGATATGACGTTGTTGCAAGGACTACCTATTTCCAGACCTACGATCTTGCGTAGTCTGAGGCTTGAACACTTGTAAAGTGCAACGAGGAAGCAACAACAAACGAACCCAAGGGCCTACAGAACCTAGATCATCAACCACCTGATAAAGAGCATCTTTTAATGCCTGAAAGAATGCAAGACGAAAACTATGAGGAATACTTTTCATAGTGAAGATAGGAACTTGGAGGACTTCATCCAACAACCTTGCATCCACAACCATCCCCTCCTTTGCAGCAATAGCAACATAATCTTTTCTAGATGGTTTTACAATATGCATAATGTGACTCCCAACCTCCCACATCTCATCAGTAACACGAACCATACCATCGGGATGATGACATGCACGACTCTTGGCATGAAAACTCATACACATTCCACACATCCATTGTTTAACCAACCTCAAAGACTCCTCCAAAGCCATAAACAAACTCCAATCCCTCTCAAGGGCTTTCCGTATCGTACTTTTTCGTTCGTCGGTACTAAGGTGTAATGACTTAAGATGGTGCACCAAACGAGAAACACCCTTGCTCCCTTCCTCACTATATGAGCAACAATGCAAAATTGTCCCTCTTTACTATACTATATAAAGGAGTATTGAAAAACCAAAAATTAAAAGGTTCCTAAAAAAAATGTTTGGTTGAGGAATTTCAACAAACATTTTGTGGGCATGAGTGAAAAAGTGTATTTTGAAATGAAAAATTGATGAGAAGAATGTGGTAATGTGATGA
>Ga0228710_1004154_pt1 | contig 22854 bp, 20 predicted proteins | sample MedpolnodulmetaG_FD_177995 | JGI IMG/M metagenome (GOLD analysis project Ga0228710, IMG submission 177995) | Root nodule microbial communities from Medicago polymorpha collected in Santa Monica, California, United States - pink nodules | ecosystem: Host-associated > Plants > Roots > Nodule...
CAAATATATGGAACCATTCGGTCCACAATACAAGCGATATTTTCGGGATGATGCGCCAAGCGTCGGTGCCCAACTTAGTTAGCGACGCCGATCGACGGGATAATCCCGAGAGAATTCCCTGACGGCCATCAAAATCGGCATAAGCCCGCGGCCTGCCGAACTCAGCGAGTATTCGACACGAGGAGGCTGCTCTTGAAAGTCGTGCCGGATTATGAGGCCGTCAATTTCCAGCTCCCTGAGATGTTGCGTTAGCATCTTCTGGGATATCCCAGGTATGTCTCTCATGAACTGCGATGCCCGCAATGATGGTTCGGCGAACAATCGCAAAAGGATCGGCAGTTTCCAACGTCCTGTGATCATCCGAAGCACCCTGCTGACATGAGAGACAGAACCGTCGGCTCCGAGGCACGTCGCCCTGTCCTCGACAGGCACTATAAAGTGCGTAATTGCCTGCTTCATCGACGAACCTCATATCTGCTGGAGACGGTAAGACGGATCAAATATCATGGACTTACAACTCCAAAACAAGGTTGCGCTGGTCACGGGAAGCAGCAAGGGGATTGGCGAGGGTGTGGCCAGAGGCCTCGCGAAGGAAGGGGCAACCGTTCTTGTCCACGGTCGCGACAGAATGAAAACAGAGGACGTCGCGCATGACATCATATCCTCTGGAGGTCGGGCATTCGCGGTATTCGGCGACCTGACAGTGTCGGATCAGGTCGATCGTCTTGTTAGGGATTCCAAGGCCGCAGCAGGGTCGATCGACATCCTGGTCAATAATGCCGGCGGATCTGCCCCGGCAGAGGATTGGACTTCGACAAACCCTGAAACGTGGGCCGCTGTCTATGACATGAACGTGCTCGCATCTGTGAGGATCATCTCGCTAGTTCTGCCCGCAATGAAAGCATCGCGGTGGGGTCGGATCATAAACATCTCAAGCCTGGCGGCCCTGATGCCGCCCGCAAGTCGACCGGACTACTCCGCCGCCAAGGCGGCCATGATCGCGATGACGGCGTCGCTCGCAAAAGACGTTGCTGCATACGGCATCACCGCAAACACCGTTTCGCCTGGAACGGTGCATAGCATCAGTTTGGATACCGCATTCCGTAAGAAAGCCATTGAGAGGGGGATGGCCATTGACGCCCCCTGGGACGACATAGAGAGAGAAATCCTGCCAATGTTTGCTCAGGTGCCCGTTGGAAGGGTCGGAACCCTCGAGGAGATTGCAGATGCGATTGCGTTTCTCTCGAGCCCCCGTGCTGGCTATATCACAGGAGCAAACCTCCGACTTGACGGAGGAATGTGGCCAGGGATGTAGCAGGACAACAGAGAAGCTGCGCCAAACCTGTCTAAGTTCCCCGCCTCAGTTCCAGTTTGCCATGACGAACCGGTGGATCTCCGCTTCGAGTTCCTGGTCTTCCGGCGTCCCACCCATGAAGCCACCATGGGGCATAGCTTCGAAGACGTGCAATTCGGTTTCCACGCCAGCTTTTCGCAAGGCTCGATGCATCCTCACCGTGTTTGACAGGAACAGGTCACGCGTGCCGGTCTGCAGGAATGTCGGCGGAAAGCCCGCCAAATCGCCGAAGAGCGGCGATAGATAGGGATTGGAGAGATCGGCACCACCGGCGTAGAGCAGGTTGTTTGATCGTAGCGGGCGGGGCAGAACGAGATCAATCATCTGGTTGGTCTGGAAGCTGTCACCGGATTCGGTGAGGTCAACCTGTGGCGAGAGCAAGACTAATCTGCCAGGCATTGGCATGCCTTCATCTCTTGCCCGCAGCAGCATGGCAGTCGCGAGATTGCCGCCTGCCGATCTCCCCAGGATGATTACCTTGTCGGGGGAGTGACCTCTCAAGACATGACGGTACGTGGCTAAGCAGTCATCAAGAGCGGCCGGATAGGGATGCTCAGGCGGCATCCGGTAATCGACGCCGTAGCATCGCACGGCGTGCTGGTGAGCTTGGCGTCGCGCACTGACGCGACAGGCCTCACCGCCTCCGAACACCAATGCGCCGCCATGCAGGTCGATGAGTGCGCCACGCTCATGAAATGCTCCGTGCGGCGTCGCGACATGGATCGTTGCTTGTTCGACTACAATTGTCTTGACTGTGGACTGCAAACTCCCGGCAAGATCTTTGGCCGCGGCGGCGTAATGCGCATCTACTGCGGCTTTCATCATCATCCAGCCTGAAAAATCCTCTGGGGACGGCATTTCGAACCGCGCATTCATAGGGCTGCCGTCCTTGTCGACCAGGCGCGACAGTGCCGCTTGTGCTTCGACGCTGATGGACTGTGGGGCCTGAATCATCCGTGAAGGGACGGCTGCACTGCGTGAGGAATTGCTCATTTCTTGCTCTGTAATGGAACGAAGCGACGATGACTTTTTCTCGAACCCGGGCGCCGGTCTGGCCTGTCGATTTTAGATGTTCTGCCCGAGACATGAGATCGCTTCAGATTGGCACTTGGGTCCGCAGCCAGATGACTGACTGTATCCCATTGCTTTGAAGGGAGAATAGCCTATTACCAAACTGATTTTGCTACCACCTCAACAGTTTGGGCCCGATTGACGCTCCCAGTGCCGCTACACATGCAATGGCGATCGAATACCATACCGCCACAAAGGCAGCGCCATCGTTGAGGCAGGCGATGGTATAGGCGAGACCACCAACGGAACCTGCAAGGAAACCTGCAATAGCGCCTGCCTGGCTGAGCCGCGTGGGCGTTCCGGCCCGCATCGCAGAAAGAATAGCGGCGAGCGCCGGGATGGAAGCCATGATGATAGTACCCGCACAATTTAGCACCGAGTAGGTGTGAACCCCAAGCAAGGGAAAGCCGCTCCGATCGAACAGAGCTCCGGTAAGCAGGAAGGCCAGTGCCGGAGCAAGAAAGATAACCGTGCGAGGCACCTGGCTCGGCTGGACCACTGTCCAAACAAGATGAAACCCGCCGGCAGCTACAAGAACCATGCCGATGACCTTGAACAGGAACGTCCATGTCGGGAGTATCTGCATGAGGTCGGAGCGAGGTCCGGCGATCATCACAACGACACCAGTCGCTGCCAGGATCGAAAAGACCAGCGCGACAGGTAGGACGATCGAGAGACGGAGCGAAAGTGACGCGCCTTTACCAGCTTGCGCTGCAAGCCCTCGAATAAGATCGTCCGTTGGTTGTCGATTGTCATTCATGCCCGGGGCCTCTTCTCTGTGTTGCCGCCATCAGTTTCTTCAACGAGCGATGGAAAGCGACGCGCACCGCTCCCTCGGTGGAACCGATTCGCGCAGCGGCCTCTTTGGTAGAGGCACCCTCAAGCCCGATGGCTCGGACAGCTGCCTGTTCGCCAGGGGGCAAGGCGGAGATTAGTTTTTCAACATCTGCCGGATTGCGTTCAGGATCGAACACCTCAAATGAGAACAAGCCGGCCCACTGCTCCTCGGTCAAATCAACGCGCGTGCGTGCGTCACGGCCCAAGCGCCGGCTGGCATCAATGATCTTGTAGCGCGTAATTGCGTTCAGCCACGGAAGCAGAGACCGCTTCGTATCCCATTGGTGGCGACGGGAATGCACTGCTATGAGCACTTCCTGGACGACATCCTCTGCCTCGTAAAGACTGAAACCCATATATCGCAAATGCGCCTCGACGATCCGCCGCACCGAAGCGGCGAAAGCCCTGAGAAACGCCTCGTAGGCAGCGCTATCTCCAGTGCGTTCCGCGCGCATCGCTTTCGCCCATCTGTCTTCCCGTGTGTCCATGCACCCATGCTTTCGGTTGGACGAAACCCATTGTTACGACCTATCGCGAATTTATTCGAATTTACGCGCCGATCACATAGTCGTGACGATGTAAGATTGGGGAATTCCCAACGAAAGACTCCTCCGAAGCATGTGCTTTACGATGAAAGGAAGTCCGGAATGATCATGAACAGGCGCACATTTTCCACTGCTATGCTTGCCGGCGCGGCAGCATCAATGCTTTCAACCAAAGGCATGGCCGCATCGGCGGCCGGCCACCCAGAAAAGGCCCGTAACGTTGTCTTCGTCCATGGGCTATTCGCAGATGGTTCCTGCTGGAGCGAAGTGATATCGAGGCTGCAGCCCGAGGGCTTGAACATCACATCCGTGCAGAACCCTCTGACTACTCTCTCGGAATCGGTTGCTGCTGCGGAGCGAGTACTGGCGCGGCAGGATGGGCCAACAGTATTGGTAGGGCACTCATTTGGGGGAATGATTGTAACTCAGGCCGGCATGCATCCTAATGTGTCGGCTCTCGTGTACGTCGCCGCCCGTGCACCCGACGCAAACGAGGATTTTGGCGCTTTGGCAAAAACCTTCCCTACTCCCCCCGCTTCTGCCGGGATCGTTTTCGACGGTGAGGAAGGGAGACTTAGCGAGAAGGCATTCCTCGAGGACTTCGCCGGCGACATTCCAACGGCCCGCGCGAAGGTGCTGTATGCAACGCAGTATCCGTTCCAGAAGGCGCTACTCTCAGGCAAAGTTATCGAAGCCGCTTGGCGCCACAAGCCCAGCTATTACGCGGTGTCGAGCGAGGACCGCACGATCAACCCGGACCTGCAGCGCTTTCTCGCCAAACGCATGGACGCAAAGGCAATCGAATTGAAAGCCAGCCATCTCTCGCTGATCTCGCACCCGGACGAGGTCGCGGAGCTTATCCTGGAAGCTGCAGGCCAGAAAGCCTAACCCGATCCGCGAAATTCAGACAGTCAGACACCGCTGCGTGACCTCCCCTAAACCTGCGCTAGTCGTCCAGTGACCTCTTTGCAAAGCGGACGGTTTCTAGGCAACGAGGCAAGCAGCGCAGTCGAGAGAGGACGACAGCCAAGACTGGGGGTGTCGTTCTTTCTCCGAGCTGTTAGGCAATGAATATATGTGTGCCAGGTTGTTCAGATTTATCTCTCAAGCAATCTAGCTCTTGAACCAATTCGAACCGCTGACCCCGTCATTAAGTCGGTATGTTCGACACGAAAATCCCTTCATGGCCAGATGCTTGTCCTCGAGTGTGGCCCACATGGGGGCCTACTGCAAACATCGATACCAGGTGTGAGCACATTTACGGCGTCGCTCGCTGTGGCGGCCGTGGCTGAAGGCGCGAGCGAACCTGGTCGTAGAGGCGCAATTCTCCGGGCATGGCGAGCGTCACGGCCAGCCCGAAGGGAACAGCGTCGTCGACTGGCGCTGCGGGGTCGGGATCTCGTTGGATCTTTAAGGTGATCGTTTTCCCCTCGGCGACAACGGCAGCGCGAACGCCAGCCCAATGGCGTGTGTAGACGGTACCACGGTTGGTCTGGTTCATGTCCGGCTGGTGACCATGACCATCGACTGCCAAACCCTCGAGATCTTCAGGTTCCAGAATCTTCATCCGCACGGATCGGTATGATTTTCTCCCGGGTAAAACCGGCGTGAACCAGGCCAATGTCGCCGAAATGGCGTGAGGACGGGCCTGACCACCCATTGCAGCGGGGATCGGAACAACTACATCGACAACGCGTTCGCGGCCGAGGTTGCCAACGCACCAGAAGGTCGCCCGATCTGAGGCGCAGGCTACGGCATCATCTGCGTCGAAGACACCATAGCCGAAGAACCTGCGGATATTATCCTTCTGACGTGAAGCCTGGCCTCTTCCAGACGGGCCCAGCAGGCGTTTCACAAGAGCCGCGGCCTCTTCGGGCCAGCGAGCGTGATGAACCATGAGCGCTTTAATCACCACGGCTCGGTGGGTTCCAGCCAACTGCAGGAATTCCTGGCCATAAGCAGCTTCGAGGGCGTCGTGGATGCGATGGGCAGTCCTTGATGCTAGCGCCGTAGCGGCGCTTGTGCCGTTCGTGTAAGCCTCGGCACCCTCCATCCCGGGCCGCGGTGGAGCGGCTACCTTGAGGCCCGCACCTCTCGCGGCACCCGCGGGAATAACGATAACGCCGCCGCCACTGCCGATGACACGAAGATGCTCGCGAGCCGCAGGCATAAGGATGTCCGGCTTTACGGAATTGGCGAAACCGGGTCCAAGTGCGCTGGATACATTCGCCATATCGAGGTCCGTAAACGGATTTACGTTGACCCGCGCCGATGCACGGTCAGCTTGCGGAACCCAGTCGAGGTTCCGGCCGCCGATCGTCAAGCCATTGACGGATTCAGACGGAGAAAGAAGCCGTCTGTCTGCGACGATTGCCCCGATGGCGCGAACAACGCCCTGCGCACGTAGGGTAGCACTCGCGTCTTCAAACGCCAGCCGGGTGTCGAAGGCGTGAACCGGGAAGCTCTGCGTAATATTGCCAGCACTGACAAGAAAAAGAATACCAAAGCGGTAGGCAAGGCGGTCAAGCAGGCGTGCCCAAGGTGACAGCTGTCCGTGGAAAGGCCGCCTGAGATTTCCCAGTGAGATGTTGACGATAATTACCCACGGCGCAGAAGGTTGCAGGCCGCCACGCATCTGCAACACAGCTTGATAGATCAGGTCGACGATCAAGCGGTCAGAAGGGAAGCGATCTTGATCGCCTAAAACCGGGATGCAATGGATTTGGCGGGGGAGGGGTGGTTCCGGTCGATTGCGGTCGCCGTGAACAATCAGTGACGCCATGGCGGTGCCGTGGACACGCTGGGCTACGAGCGCGTGGGGTTCAAGCCCGAAATGATCCTCGACATTCAGATGGCGCTGCAACAGCGGATGGCCTGCGACTGGAACGCCGTCAAGCAAGGCTAGGATCGACGCATTACTCACGGGCGCCTCCGAAACAGGCGCACCTGGCGCAAGAATGTCGTTCGCCTCAATGCCGGTGACCAAGCTCTGGGGTCGGATGTGCATGATCGGCTCGACGCCTGCCAGGCTGCCGGGTGCTCGCTCGATCACCAACCGGATTGCCGCGACAGGAATCTGGGCGAGAACAGCGTGGTAGGCGATATCGTCGATGCGAGCGCGATGGATAAGTCGGCCGCCCGCCTGTTCGATTGCCTGGACGACCGCACTCTCGGCGAGAGCGCCGGCACCTGCCGCCGCCCGGTAGATCAGCTCAAGTTCGAGAGTGAGGAGCTCGTCGTCGTCCCTTCCGTCCACTTCTTCCTCAAGGATTTCGGCATCCAATGGCTGAACGCGATCCGAAGGTCCCCAGACGCGAAGGTCGCGGAGGCAGGCAAACACGTCGCGCCAAGGCGCATACCCTTCAGCAAGCTCGCCTCGGGCGAGCCATGTCTGCCAGAGCGATAGGATCTGACGCAGAGCGGCGAGGTCTGGCACGAGGAGATATGCAAAAGGCGCCTTGTCCTCGTCGCCTGGAAGTTCCTCTTCATCGATCAGTTCAAGGCCGGGTACCCGATTAACGGCGCGGGCAAAATTGGCGACATCGCCCTTCACCTCAAAGACCAGAAGTCGCTCTGGAGCGAGCGCGGTCGGATCGACGCGCAAGGACAATCCAGTGGGATCGCGTTGAAGAACCTGCGCGAGGCGGGCAAATCGCGGCGTAAACTGCTGGTCTTGCCGCTGACGAGGGAATGGGTCAGGCCTTTGGATGTTTGCTGGCCGGCCGGTTTGCCTTTGAGCGGGTGCGCCCGGGCTCAGCCTCAGCATCGGTTTGGTCGGATCGCTCGCCATTCAGAATTTCCGGTCCCACGCGTGTAGCCCAGAGGTCGAGCTCCGAACGCAGAGCGTCATCGACGGATAGCTCCCCCAAGCCGAGTATCTGCCTTCTTCGCACGTTCTGGCAGAAATCCAAAGCCTCCGCGAAGCTTACCGGACCGAGTTTTCCACTGATAGTCTTTGGTGTTGCTTTAGGGATATCGGGCCATTGGGCGATAATATTATGGAGGAACCCCTCGATACGCTGGCGGTCCGGGGCTGGAAAACTCAGACGCATCTGAAACCGGCGCCAAACCGCACGGTCGAGCAGTTCCGCGTGATTGGTCGCAGCAATCACAACGACATAGCTCGGCAATTGGTCGAGTTGCATAAGCAGGAAGGAGACCACACGCTTGATCTCGCCGGTCTCGTGGGTGTCACCACGCTCCTTGCCGATCGAATCGAATTCATCGAAGAAGAGGACGCTTGGACGCGTGCGAATGTAATCGAACAACTTTCGTAACCGAGCGTTCGTCTCGCCAAGGTAGCTTCCGATCAACGCATCGTATCGGACCACGAAGAAGGGGAGGCCCAAACCCTCAGCGATCGCTTCGGCAAATGACGTCTTACCGTTGCCAGGCGGTCCAGACAAAAGGACGCGGTGGCGAGGTTCATAACCGTGGGCACGAAGAACGTCGGCACGTGTATGCTCTTCAACAAGCTGTTGGCCGCCCTGAGCAACCGGCAACGGCAGCATCAGTTGCCCGAGCGTTGTCCTCGGCTCAAGTTCGAGTATCGTATCCTTACCTGAGCCGGACTGGGAAGAACTCGTGGTCAGTGCAGGAGGTGTCACGTTGACAGCAGCAAGAGCCCGCTCAAGGCGATCGGCAACGCTGTGATGATTTTTTGCACGTTCGTCCGCAACCAATGCCTCGGTCGTCGACTTCAACGCCGCCCGATCACCGGCGGCGCCGGCTCTGACAAGGGAGATGAGAAGATCGCTTCGGGCCATATTGTGGTTGTCTCTGCGTTGCCTTTTCGTTCACATAACGAATCTTACCGTAAATAGTTTATCAAGTCTTCCTCCACCAGCCCGGCGAGGCAAGGACACACGGGATTATACATTAATTCGTGTCGCTGCGGCATGGCGAGGAGGAGTGGAAATCAGGCGGCGATGAGGAGCTTCCCTATCGGTCTCAAAAATCAATCTGCATCGGAATACCTAAGCCCATCGCCATAGCTTGCTTGGCGAACGGGGATTCCTCGACCGCGAACCCGTGTCGGCTGAAAACCGAGACAAGTTCCCCGTTTGCCGCAGTGAGCGTTATCTGATCAGCGCCGACGTCACGAGCGGCTTTCACAGCATTTTCGATCGTAGGGCCTAGTAACCGAAGGCTTTCATGCGATTGATCGTCATCGGCTTCCGCGCCACCTTTTGGTTTCCGCGGATCGAGTAGTTGTACATCACCGATATGAATGCGGTTCGGAAAGACATGGGCCACGAGAACCTGCGTTTTTGGCTGGATCGTCTCAGTTCCGGGCACGTTCGCGAGCCGGTAGCTGAGATCGAACAGAACTTTCCGGTTCAAGGCGCGGCTGACATGTTTCAGTAGATGCGGCTCCCTCCGATCTACCAGATCCCCAAGGATATTTGGCGCTACGCTGAACTTTCCGGACATCATAGCGGCGTGCCAAGTCGTCAAACCGAGTTCAAACATGGTTTGCGGTTTCAGTGTTGCGATTGATGGCAAATTCTTCAGACCGAAGGACGTGAATGTCGCTTCCGGGATCGCGGTTCGAACCCCATCCTCCGGAAAAATTGTGTGGAGCTTGCTCAATGGAAATGTACCCTCCCCTGGCCCGTTGGTTATTTGAAAAATAGCAAAATGGATAAATTGGCGAGGTCTTAGCGCGATCGACAACTAAGCGGCAATTCTGTGATTTGACGCTGCTTAATGGGATTCCTATTTTGTTCCGAATTTGCGGGGAGGATTGCAGAAAAAGCAAGCTTAGCAAATCAAGTAGAATCAAAGTGTTAACGCACAGTTTGTACTTTATCTGCCGGTGTTGTGTAGGTAAGCAAGAAAGAGGCGTCGAAGAAGATGGCTGAAACCCAGATCGAATGGACTGACGCAACGTGGAATCCGGTTGCCGGATGTACGATTGTAAGTGCCGGCTGCACGAACTGCTATGCGATGGAGATGGCGCGGCGGCTCGACGCGATGAAGATCGACAAGTATGTCGGCCTGACGCGACGAAGCGGGAAGCGTGTGGTCTGGAAAGGAATAGTACGCGAAGATCGCGAGGCGCTTCAGATTCCGTTGAAATGGAAGAAGCCAAGAAAAATCTTCGTGAACTCCATGAGTGACCTATTTCATGAGGGCGTGACGGACGACTTCATTTCCGATGTCTGGGACATCATGAAGCAAACCCCTTATCACCATTATCAAATTCTCACGAAGCGGCCGGAAAGGATGGCCGACTTTCTGAACGGTCGCGAAATGCAAATTTTGCCGAATGTCTGGCTTGGTACCAGCGTGGAAAACGCCGAAGTCGCTGGGCGGATCAGCGCTCTGCGTAGCGTTCCAGCGGCGATCCGGTTCATCTCCTTCGAGCCGTTGATCGGCAGCGTGGGCAACGTTGATCTCAATGGTATCCACTGGGCGATTGTCGGCGGCGAGAGCGGCCATGCCGCACGGCCGATCCGCGAGAACTGGATCGACGAGATTTATGAGCAATGCCAAGACGCAGATACCGCGTTCTTCTTCAAGCAATGGGGAACCTGGGGCAAAGATAACAAGCGCCGCTCGAAGAAGGCTAATGGCCGAATCTATCGCGACCGAGTATGGGATGAAATGCCGTCGGCTCCCAACTCAATTTGATTGCATCGCAGGAGATCCTCAATGGTTGCCAAGCCTTATACGTTCGCGAAGGGGGCAAAGCTCGAGGATCATACAAAGCAAAAGCATAAAATACTCAGAGAATATTTCGACCGCTACCTTTGGGTTCGTTGCCGGCTTCCCCAGCAATCGAAGTTCCGGGTAGCTATAGTCGATGGATTTGCTGGCGGCGGTCGATATGAAGACGGCAGTCCAGGTTCACCAATCATCTTCCTCGAGGCATTGCTGGCTGCAACCGAGACTTTCAACATACAGCGCGCGGCCGATAAAATGGCCGAACTGTCCATCGAATGTCTGCTGATCTTGAACGATGACGACCCGGAGGTCGTGGACTTTTTGAAGACCCAGGTCGCGCCGGTGTTGGCGGCGATCAAGGATACGCAGCCAAAGCTTCATGTTCATGTCGAATTCTTGAACAAGCCGTTTGAACGGGCTTATCCCGAGATCAAGGCGCTTCTCGAGCGGGGTAGCTATCCAAGCGTATTGTTCAATCTGGACCAGTGCGGTCATTCACAGGTACACAGTTCGACGCTGACAGACATCATGCGCTCGTTCCGTGCTCCGGAAATATTCTATACGTTCATGATCGAAGCGCTCATCGCCTTCCTACGCAAGGGAAACGCTGAGCAATATCGAAAGCAGTTAAAGCACCTCAATCTTACCCCTGAAGCGCTCGACGCACTCGGCGAGCAAATGAGCAATCACAGCTGGCTCGGATCCGCAGAAAAAGTGGTTTTCGAGTCGTTCCACGATTGCGCGGCGTTCGTCAGCCCCTTCTCCATCAACAATCCCACAGGATGGCGTTATTGGCTCATCCACTTCTCCAATAACTACCGGGCCAGACAGGAATACAACAACGTCCTGCATCGCAATAGCACCATGCAGGCGCACTTCGGCAGATCAGGCTTGAGAATGCTATCATACACGGCATCCGATCCGTCGAGCGGGCTGTATCTGTTTGAGGAGGCTGATCGGGTGCGCGCGCGCGATCAACTCCATGACGATATCCCGCGGCTGGTCAATGAATACGGGGACGCGATCCAAGTCGGCGACTTTTACCGGGGCATCTACAATATGACGCCAGCCCACATGGACGATATTCATGCCAGCGTCATGATCAACCCCGACCTTGAGATCGTGACCGATGCGGGCGGTGCCAGACGAACGTCGAACACCATCGCCACGACCGACGTACTACGCCTAAAGCCGCAACGCAGCTTCTTTCCGATGTTCCTGAATTCGCAGATCGATCCTAAGAAATGATAACCTAATGGCATCCCTCCCCTCGCATCGAAGGTGATTTACCCGGTCGAAACGGTACGATGCGGGATGGCTCAAGCGGCCTTCTTCTTTCCGCGAGCCGATTTGGCTGGCCGCGGACATACTTGAGCCCGTCTCGCCGCCATCGTTCTCGGTGCGAGCGAAAAAGTGCTCCGGTCTATGACTTAATCTTGCATATTCTCAATGAATACAATTAATTGATGCATACTTTAACCGTGTTACGCCGACAGGCCAGAGACGACCCGGATTTGATATGGCAACACTTGACCCTCGCCTTTTCGAGCTTTTCGAAACACTAAGGGCTTCGCAGTTGGACTGGATGATTTTCGAGCTTATGGAGGGTATCCAGGCCGGGAGGCACCCCAAGGAATCGCCCGACAATCTGGCCCGGGCACGCCACGAAGTTCAATCCGACAGCTCGCCCGAGTTTGTCGTCAGTCCCATGAGCGAAGCGGCTCCAATATCAGGTGACGAGCAGATCGAGTGGGCAGTGCAATACGTCGCGGATCGGCTGGACGCTACGCTGGCTGAGCTTGGCAAAGCAGCAGATAATCTCGACACGATCGTAAATGGGAATGCGGCGAAGACCACAATCATTCCGAAACAGGGACAGCAAGAAGTGACGATCGAGCTCGCCGACGGAGATGGCGCGCGCAAACTCGGACGCAATGACATCGTTGCAGCTTCGGTAGAACTGCCGGGTCTTCGCAAAGAGCTCGAAGCCTGGTCCGCTCAAGTTCGTGGGCAGGTGTAGTCATGATCCCAACCATTTCGACGGCCCTGAATACCATTTTGGGCAGGGCAACCATGCTTACGCACGCCTCCGGCGCAGGCAGAGCGTTCGAACTGTTTGTTATGACAGAAGTGGCGCTCGGTCTGCGGAGCAGTGGTTTTTCCGTTTGGTTACAACGCTCGGACGGCACCACGATCCGCTCTTCTGACCCTATCCGTCGGTTCATCCAACGAGGTGGAGCGCCAACGGGGGTCGCGCCAGCCTCGGCAGGTCCTGACAACGCAAGCGTGATCGGTTTCCGCTGGAGGACCCGCCCAGCATGGGAGATCTGGAACGGGATCCAGTTCTACGGACGTAGCCAGGCGATGCATGAAATCGACGTTGCAATCGTGCCTCAGAGCGTAGGCGTAGATCTACGTTTGTCGGGTGGAAGTCCGGTTGGCCGGCCTCGGGTGGCAATAGAGTGCAAGGACGTAGGGAGGATGGTAGCCTCGATGAGATGCGCACACTGGTCGCACGCCTATACGATGTGACCTTACTTCACGCTCACCATCACCACCTGCCTTACCCTTTCGCCCAAGCGATCCACCCGGGAGCGGCAACAAGCTCGAAAGAAAGGGCCGTCATTACCTATCGGCAAGAAAACAAAAGGACCAAGAATATATTGGCAAGACGGACAGGTTTCGTTGCGGGCACAATACCGCTCGCGAGTTATCATCATATCGAATCCCATGCCAACATTACTGTCGGGAGCCCGGCTGTGGCTGAGTTGGTTGGATCCGTGGTCGGATGGGCGCGTCGCAACGCCCGATGATCTCTAAGGCCTGCAATCCGAAGACTTGAAGTCTCAACTCCTTCGGGAAGGCATTCGCGTAAAAATCGCATCGCATGAAGATCAGATATGCTCCATCGAGGTGACATGATCCGGTTCAGAGAGCACTGCCAATCTGCTCTATGAATTCGCGTCCTTTTTCGATCGGACACTCTTTCGCGATCGAGATGCTCTTGGCTTCTCCGCCCGGTACCAGCGGTTTCCGATCTCTTTGAAAGACACCTCCAATCCTGTGACTTGGTAGGGCGCGCAGTTGATAACGTCTGCGTCGCCCGAGTTGAAGAGCACGATGTTGAGACCCTTCTCTCCAAACTGACTTTTATAACCGATCGCGTCATAGCCGGCGTTTCTGAAGACCTCCGCAAGAATCTGGGTTGGTACATAGTCCGCCATATCGTCGGACCGCGTTACAGGCTGGGAAAACGCATTGTCGATCGAGATCCAGACTGCCTTTTCTTTTTCCTCCGCAGACATTGGTGTCCCCTTGAGGATATGCCTCAAGACGAGGTTAAGGTGCGACTTCCCATGACCTCGTGACAAATCCAATGCGCGGAGCTTTCGCTTTAGTTTGAGCTGTGCGACGGAAACCTCGGCGCCCACCCAGGGGCGGATCTCCGAAATCACATTCTGTTCCGTCGTCCCGAGGTAGAGCACCGACATCCCGGCAGGGTTTGCACGGCCTTCCGTCGACCTATTCGGTCGAGGTTTCATCCGCTCAGCACCGTAACCGGATGGCTCCTCCGCTCGGTTCTTACCCGGCGAATAATAGTCGACACCTGCTTGTGCTCGAAAAAGAACCATCCCTTCGCTCAGATCGACATCGCGATCCTTAATCGTCGCCAGGACCGTTTCCACGAAGGCCTGCACTGGCCCATCCCAAACGTAGCGCCGTTGATGTCTGACCTGGAACGCGAAATTCCGATAACTATCGTAAGACGCAAACTCAGGTTTTGAAGGATCGTCCAGGTCGGTCGTCGTCATTATGTATCCCTCGTTCGAAATAAGCGCGTCAACAGGATTTTTCTGATGTAGATCGGCTGACTATCAGTCGCGTTTCGCACTACTCGTCCAATTTTCAAATCCGCCGGAGACGAAAGCCGGACCGTCACTGTTCCGGCGTCTGAGCGACTTCTCGACCCCCAGATCTACGAAATCGGAGATGTTCGAGCCCTGCGCGCGCACGACGTCGTCGACAACAAGCGGTTGCCCTCCAATCAACTTGATTTCATCGTCTGCCTTGGACATCGAAACGATCGGCACCTCAACGAGGGCGGAGTACAATATGCCGGCGATATCGACCGACATGGGTACCAAGATAACCTCTTGGCTATCGACGAAAGCATCATCTGCCCACCGGGGGAAGAACATGTTCACGCCGGGTGTTGAGCCCAGAGCCAAAAGCTCGGCATTGTGCTCAACCCACTCGTAGAATGATGACAATCTTATCTGGCCGCGAGCACGACGCTGAGATCTATCGATAGCATCACTAATGCGGCGCAGCACTGGAGCTACCGGAATCCAGTGCGAGAAGGGTCCTTTGTCGGATGAAATCTCCAGCGGCAGACGCGCTTCACCGAAATGTATAATGATCGTTTTGACGTCCCGAGCGAGGATGGCACCGAGCTCCACTATCGAGACAGCCTCGCCCAATTCAACGTCGCGCTCTCCTGAATAGTCGAAGTTAAATCCTGCCCAGCCTTTCTCAAAATCGAGGTTCACCTCGAAAAAGCTATTAGCGAACCGGATCTTGCTCCCTTCTCCAAACGGTGGAGCAATGAAGACGTCCACGCTGAGTGCAATCCACTCCCCCGAAGAAGCCTCGAACTCGATCGAAGCCGAGGACAGCGGTGGCGCATCCATCGCGAGGATTGCGTCACGGATGTAGAGCTGATCGTTTTTCAATGGTATCCCGAACCTGCGCCGCTCGATGGTCAGGTCATTCACTTCAATTTCGCGCGGTCCGCCGAGAAAAAGCTCCCCGAGCTTGTGGCGGGCATTCTCACCGGGGACGAAGAACCGCCCAACGGTCGGTTCCTCGTCGAATCCGCAACTCTCTCGGTAGTCAATCTTGCGGCTGACATAGCTGGTCGGGTCACTCCCGAGTATGTCGTGGAGGCTTGCCGAAAGCCCTTCTCCGTCCGGCCCGATTTCCACACCGCGCGTCAGGGGAACTGGAACCTTGACGGTATGGATCGCTCGGTTTCCGGCCGCTTCTTGCTCGCGAACTGCGCGCAATGTGTCGGCAATCACGCCATTGTCGATGGGTATGATTACCCGCTTGGTCGATCGTCGCGAACCCTTTGTGTAGTAGAGCACAACGATCGCGGCCGGCAAATCAGCGTCGACGAGATGCTTCAGGGCAGATAGCTTTATGCGTGGAGCCCTCGATTGTTGTTCGGTGGACTTGACCTGGATCAGGAACTTCGGGAGCGAATTTTGCTGGTCGAGAGGACGATCGGCGGAATGATCGGGGATTGCTTCGAGGAGAAAATCCCAACCCAGCCGGTCTGGGTCCGGCTTCTGCGCTATCAGATGTTCGGGCTCGCACCATCCTACCAGTTCGTTTTGTCCGCGCGTCCCGGGATCGGATTTCATAGTTTTGCCTTGCACTTCGGTTAAATTCATCGCCAGCTATCGTTCAAGGCGAACACGCAGCCGGCGAGCCCGCTCCATGAATGCCGCCTCACCACCTTCGAGGATATCGCAAACATCCTTGCGCATATCAGCGTCTTCGAGGCCTCCGGACCGATAGGTTATTGGCGGCAGCTCACTTGGCGCATGATGACCGGACCGCGCGACAATGATCTGATCCGCATCGGTATTGATCACCAGATTTGCATTATGGGTCACCATTATGACCTGGCGCTTTTCCTTGGCAGCGACGAAAAGCCCGACGAGCTCATCGAATATGGATTTTGGATCCAGGTTCTCCTCGGGCTGGTCGATGATCAGCGGACGGTGATCCTTCTCATCGAGCGCCAGATAGAGAAGCAGGAGAACGATCCCGCGGGTGCCGGGCGACAGCTTCGTAATGTCGGTTCCTTCGTAGTCGATCCCGTATTCAATCTGGATATGATCCGTGCTGAACAGCCATTTGGCAAAACGCATCAGCCAGCCGCGATAGGCGGAAGAATCATCATCCGCAACGTTTGCCACGGACATCAGCTCATCCTGCCATTCGTCGGTGAAGTGCTGAATAGCTTTGTCGATGGCAGCAACGTCGCCATTCTCCCATGCATGCTTGATATGGGTATTCGCCCACTTTTCAATTGACCCCTTCCCCTTGAAGTCTCCGCCGCGGCGGAGATCGAAAAGCTTCTCACCCGACGCAGCCCAGTCCTTCACGTCGGCCTTGCGTGTCGCCGAGAACGACAGCTTGCGCAACGTGCCCTCGGCTGCCTGCAGGCGATCGACCAGGGGTTTGTAGAGATCACGAAGGACAGTCTCTTCAGAAATGATTGAACTGAAGACCCGCAGATAGGCGTCTTTCCGGTTGCCGCTTAGCGTCCGCATTCGTTCGGCGGCGCCTTCAGCATCGGTCAAGCTTGTCTTCAGGTTTTCGATCTGTGAATTCTCTTCGGCGATCCGCCTCACCAGATCGCCAAACTTCTTGGCAGTCTCGGTGTCGATGTTGATCAATAACTGAAGGCGACCAGATTCGGCTTCGAGTACCGCAAGCGAGCAAGATTTTGGATCGACGTCTGTGCCTACATAAGACTGATTGGGATCTGGATTGGGGGCCGGCTTCGTGCCCCGCCAGGTGGCAGCGCTTTTCTGAGCCGCCGATAGTTTGCTTTGCAATGCAGCATCGACGTCGCCATGATATTCGAGGAGAAAAGCCTGCCAGTCGTTGTCGTCCAACCTTGCCGCGACATAACTTCCCTTCGTCACTCTTAGTGCCTCGGGAGCCTTGTTCTGGCGAAACGCGGACACCTCGTCCTGCAGCGACTGGATTGAAGTCTCTTGGTTTACGAAATACCGGACTTTCGATCGGACGGTTTCGACGGCATTGGCGATTTCAGTCAGTCTTTCCGCACGGGCCTCGCTGCCCTTGACGATGAGCTTGTCGCGATCGCCCTCGAGCCCCTTTACGGTCAATTCCTTCTGCTTGATCTGCTGTTTCAGACTAGCTATTCGCCGGCGCTTCTCACGTTCCAGACCGATCTGATCGGATAGAGATACTATCGCCTCAGCTTCCCGTTGTCGCGCGAGCCGGAAGCGCTCAGCGCGAAGTTCGAGCAACTGATCGAAACGGAAAGTACCATCCTTTTCCGGATGCGCATCGAAGATCACACGCTCGATCTCGGCAAGCAGCGCGTCGGTCACACCGTCTGCCGAGCAAAGCTCTTCGACGAATTTCTGAGACAGATACAAGGCACGCGCTGATCGCCCATCCAGTTCGGGATCGTATTCGTAGTCGAGAAGTGCCCGCTCTGAAGGGTCGCCGCTACCCCATTCGATTTCCACGGACGCGTCGGTCAGCAGGTCGCCGGCGCGAACGAGAAACGAGGCTGCGCTTAAATGTTGAGAGGCAGCATCACAGCCCGCAGCGATAGCGTCGGCCAGGGCCGTCTTTCCGGAACCCCGTGCGCCAATAATTGCAACCAAGCCAGGATTAAGGTGTATTTCAGGGGTCTTGGCCCACTCGGTATTCTTTATCGTGACCCTCGATATGACCTGAGATGGCGTGGCGCGCGTTGGCGGCGCCACTCCGACATAGGCCCGGCCGCTCGGATCAATCGCGGCCTGTTTCAAGGTGTCGAAATGCGCCCCACCCTTCACCCAGGAATAGCGGCTGCCGTCGGGGGCGCCGATTTTACTGTTGTCGTGGGCATCACTACCATGCAGGCAGGGCTTCAATCCGCCGTAACGGGTCCGGATATCGGACTCGGACGTCTTTCGCCCCAGCCAATATTCGCGCTGGCTGCTGCTGCTTGAAAAAATGATGTCTGCGAATTTCTCAACTTCCTGTCGCTGAGCGCCCTCAGCCTCCCCTCGCATGCCGGAGGTGCCATCGTGTTCACTTCCAGCAACCGCGATCAGGATGTTCTTCCCAGCCCATTCAACCGCGCGATATGACTCAACCAGCTGTTCGAAACTAACTTTGAACTGCGTCGCCCCGCGAGCCAGTGCCGCGCGTCCAGAAAGACTGCCATCAACTTTCGTTCCAAGCCGGGTAAGTCCTTCGGGCGTACAGTTGAAGCGGTCGCCAAATGCGTCGAAGGTCAGCTGTGAAAGGAAGCGCCGCGTCGCCTCTACGTGATCCGCCTCCTCTGGGTTGACGAGAAGATGGCAGTTTACCCAGTTTCCTTTGACGGTCCCGAAAGCGAGACGCAGCTCGACATTGGGGAAAATCAGGTCCACATCTTTCAATCGGCCGTCTCGGTGCTTGGCCTCGCGAATTTCTTGATAGGTGTCCAGAAGATAGTAGTCTGTCACCCCAAGAGCCCGGATTGTTGGGGACGCCGTTTCGATTTTGCGAAGGTATTGTTCCCGGCTGTCCGCCCCTTTGAATTGGTCATTCAAAACCGTACCCGGAGCATGAATGTGTGGCTCCCACCTGAGCCATCTCGATCCCGAATTTGTCATCTATCCCCGCGACAGTCTTTCCATAAGCGGACCAACAAATAAGCAAAAATTTAGAGATGGGCCTTCGCCCATATCAATGCGTTCAATGCAGCAGCCTTGGCGTCTTCCTGGGTGGAATAGTTTTTTTTGCCCATTTGGCTGCCGTCTCGATCCCGCCGCGCTACGGACACCCCAAAGCCGGTACCTCGTTGAAAGACGGTCAGATTAAAACCTTCGGTGTTGAGGTATAGATTTCCATGCCGGGACAATCGCCACTCACGCTTGCCCCAGGTAGTCCGACGTCTGGACAGTCGGCGAAGTCCGGCCTCGCGTTCACGCGGTCGGACGTAATCGTTTTCCATGTGTTCCGCACAAATGCAGCCCACGGCCAATGTTTCCGGATAATCCGGGTGCTCCATATAGTGGACGTATCGGATATCGACGCTCTCACACATCTCGCATTCCTGCGAGGGTTCTTCGAGATCGTCCACGGAAACGCAGTGCCACCCTTTGTGGGGAACCCCAGAGGCCGACCACTTCCCACGACTTGTATGGCCATCCGCCATAGTCAAACCCACCTCCTTCTGCATCTAACCTCATAGATATACACGGAATAAGCGAATTGCTATGGCTGTTATTGAGGCTTCAAAGGCTTTGTTGCGCACCACGCGATAGATCAGCACTGCGCTCGCAAGTAACTGATGCTGCATGTAGATATCATTCCGCTCAAGTTTGTCTTGGAAGCATCCCCTGCAAACGCTAACACTCTAACATGAGGCGATGATTCACGCTGCCGTCGGACCTGAATGGGTCGCTAAAATTGCAAGGAGCATCATGATCGCGCCGGTCGACCATCTCCCTCGGATCTTCCAGGCAAATCTGCACAGATTCTACACGCGTGTCGTCAAGACTGCGATAGATAACCTCGAGCCGGCTGAGCGCTGGGAATTCGAAACACCTGAATCTTTAGATGCGGGTCTTGATCGCGCGAGGGCACAGGTCAATGCCCATACACGCAACGAGGCCGCAAAAGCGTTCGTTCTTGTAATGTCAGCACTGTTTGAACGCCAACTGCGCCATTGGGCGAGCTTTATGTTCTCGTCGCCCCGAAAACCAACCGTGCAGACACAAGGCCTTGAAGCACTGCTGGCGGACTGCATTGCGCATGCCCGAATTGACGGGGTGAAGGACGGCGTTGCCGAGATGCTGATCACGGGGCACAACGTTGCGAATGTGGTGCGCCATGGCGATGGAAAGACCAGTGCAATGCTGCGAGCGTCCGCGCCGCAGTTTTGGCAGAGCGACCCCCAGCACTACGTCGACATCAACCCGGGCCCATCTCCCGAAAGTGCCTTGATCGTCATACCAGCCGACTATCTATTGCTCTATACTCGAGCAGGACTGCGGTTTTGGGGCCGCGCCGATCGATTGTCGGGAGCGATCGAGGAGCCGCCAATCTGATTTTTAATGTGGATCAAAGCGTCCGAGCCACCGGGGGGGCCAGGAGTGAGAAGGCCGGCAACACCGAATTCTCAACCGGTCTCCACGTGAGCCACTCGCTTTGCGCGCCGCCTGACAGAGGCACGAAGAGGCTGGACCCATAACGCTGGCTGGGGCAAGGAAGCGGGAATAACATGAATCGAAGATTAGAATGAAAAATTTCGCTTATATCGATGAAGCTCTTTCTGGCATTCGCCCTCTCTGGTTTCTGATAGCCTACATAGCAGCTATCCCTGTCTTTGGTGGCTTGTACACAGTTCTTGCCGCTCATGAATTTTACGCTCCCTATGCTCAGCGCGAGCCGTCAGCGATCGCTGACAGGATGTCCCTCATAGACATGCTGACAGATGCATCCAGAAGGGCCGCCCGAGGTTCAACAGATGGACTCCTCGTCGGCAAATGGCGAATTGACCCAAATTCGCTCCGGGTGGTTTCCGTGGATATTAAAGATGATTCCGAGCTCCTCTTCACACTGCGTTTTGAAGCCGCGATCGCTTCAAACCCAGACAGTGGCCAATTGGGTGGCCCACTCGCGCTGAAGGTTTCGAAGGACTCGGGCAAATTTACGGATGCCGCCGGTACAAGATCCTTCAGGATTGTCGACCTCCAGCGCGATGAGCCAACCACTTCGATTTCTCCCTCGTCGCAATCCCTTACCGAGGCGATCTTTAAGCCGACAGTGGGAACAGGCTATCAGGTGCCAGTGATTGAACTCAAAGCGGATGAAGAGGAGAAGGTTGTCAATTTCTTCCGTGGCGTCGACGGCGATCCCGCCAGTTTTAGCGGTGAATACTTTCGCATGACATACGTGAGCGCCGTCGTGATCACGACACTTGGGCTCGGCGACATTGCCCCTATAAGCCCGATGGCAAGGACGCTGGTAGCCGCTGAAGCTGTGATTGGTATCCTGCTGGCGGGGTTGTTCTTGAATGCCCTTGCCAGTCAGATGTCGAAACGGGAAGACCGAAAATGATTGAGGTGTCGGTTTCAAGTGGCAGACATCGGCTCCAACGAGAGCTAGAATTTTGGACAACGCCTCTCAGAAGGCGATCAAAGCAGTTGGTCGGCGCGCGAACAGCGAAGTTGTTCCGGTGTACGCCAGTAGCCACGCTACAGCCTATAAGACCCCCCACGCCCGAAACCTCCCCCTCCCCGTCATCTCGCGCAAGCCGAGCTCCAGAACGATCCGCCGCGCCGCCTGCGGCGTGACGTCAAGCGCTTTAGCGATCATGCCCGCCGACACGAGTGGTTTTGCCATCACCAGCTCGACCAGCTCCGGCAGCTTTGACGACGTCCGACGCCCCTCCAGCTTTCGATCCATCATCGTTCTCGCCAGCGCCAGACGGTCATGTTCCTTCATGCCGATCTCGGCGGCCGCCAAAAGTCCGTGGGCGCTCGCGAGCAGCCGGGTTTCGCGATCGCGATGCCGTCGGCGATCGACGGGAATGGTTTTGAGGCCGAGATTGATGGAGGCCAAATGAGTGCCTGTGGTGATGCCGGCTTCCCGAAGCAACGACGCAGCCAGCAGCCGGCCGAGCCAGGGCGCGTGCTGCAGCACGGACAGTTCGTTCCAGGCATCGAGGGCGACGATCGCCTGCAGCACCGCCGGTAGGTTTTCGGCCTGTCGCAGCACTTCGCGCCATTCGTCGAGCCGGACATCCTCGTCCCAGTCGAGATCATAGACGAGAGGGTCTCGTTCGCGAGTATCGTCCGAAGCCCGACCGGGCTTTCTTGCTTGTTCGATGACCGCCTCCGATCGGGCCAGCATCGCGTCGATCGCGGCGTAGTCGATACCCGGAAGGTTCTCGACGTCCTCGACATCGTCCCCCTCCCCTTCCGGATTTTTTGCAGCGGCCGCGGGCCGATAGAAGCCGGCCGGCTCCATCGCCCCGGCGCCGACCGGATTGATGTCCGACGTCTGTCGCAAAATTCGGATACCCTCTGCCGATAACGCCCAATTCGGCGATTGATCAGCAATGCGTCGGCGGGTTCGTAAAACGTCGCGGGCGATGGTGAGTTCGTGGGTCGGCGTGCGGATGTCGCGGGTGGCGTCATGGAGGACGAGGTCTTCGAGGTGGACGAGCTCGCCGTCGATCCACAGCGATGCACACGCGTCGGCAAAATTCTGACGTTCGATCCAGCCGGCGCCAACCGGTGAACGGGCGATGCGCTCGTCGAGACGCGCCAAGGCGATACCGGCGTCGAAAGCCGGCCGCATCAGGGCGATCATTCTGATTTTTGCGAGATCGTAAGCCATTGAAATTATGGTAAACGATCTTCTAAAGGAACTCTAGATGAATATTATGGTTCCTCACCTAGTACGGTTGCGAGCTGGCATTATAACCATCGATAAGGACCCAGTATCGATAGTTAGCCATCTGAAGGTGATTTTCTTGCCATCTGAAGCCGAAATCGCTATTCTTCGATGGGATTTGATCGAGGAAACGCAAATGTCCGAACCGCAACTGTCCGTCCGCAG
>Ga0228710_1004160_pt1 | contig 22840 bp, 6 predicted proteins | sample MedpolnodulmetaG_FD_177995 | JGI IMG/M metagenome (GOLD analysis project Ga0228710, IMG submission 177995) | Root nodule microbial communities from Medicago polymorpha collected in Santa Monica, California, United States - pink nodules | ecosystem: Host-associated > Plants > Roots > Nodule...
AATGCTGTCAGAGGTAGCTCTCGGGAAAGCTCCATTTTTCACCCAAAAACCCAAATTTCATATACCCAAATCCCAAATTTGATAGGAAACATTACCTAGGATTATTCTACAACCTAAACATCAATTTGTACACTAATTCTATGGACTTTTTACACTCTTAACAACCAATTCTACGTGTTCTATCATTAAATCCGGTTTTAAACCCTAATTCTCAATTTTACATGAATAACAACGAAACTACATGCTAAATCCAATTTCAGAATTATACAACTTAAGATTAGAAAATATTAGTCCCACCCTTACCTTAGATTGGTGATTGCAAGACTCTACAGGTTCTTCTCTTCTCTTGGTTCTCTTCTTCTCTTGGTTCTCCTCTTTTTCTCCAAAAGCTTCTAAATCTAATTTGTGGCTATCTCTTAGCTTTTATATCTCACACCCTCAACATATTTTCTAACTAAATCCACGTATTTTCTAACTAAATCCAAACCACGTATTTTCTTACTAAATCCAAACCAGCCCCTCAAATATATTTATTCTAAATATCCAACATATTCTACTAAAAAAAATATAATATAAAGCCACTTAATAAAATATTAAAACACCACAACATGTCATAAATCAACATAAATCACATAAGTCATATAAAAGACTCTAAACTCAACCGAAAATAATTAAATAATAAATTGGGGCGTTACATATAGAGTCGAGTTAGGGACATTGCATACATAACTGCAAGTCTATTTTGAAGATGTGTAATTAAAAGATATGCTATTTAAAAATGTGTAACTATTTAAAGATGTGATATTCAATAATTTGCTTCTATATGATTATGTGTGAATGATCTGCATTTTTCTAAATGTGTACTTCATATACTTAAATGGTGTTGATAATTGTATGTTATATAAGATGTCGATTGATGCCTATTGATTTTTATTAAACGAAGGTTTATATTTAAATGTGAATATTATCCATTTGTGAAGTATACATGCCTAAATGTAATTGATGTATTCTTTTATCTGGATCTAAACATATGTTTATGCATTTCCTATGTTGAATATATTCTCACCCTCTAGTGGCGGGTTGGGCGCCTACACCCTGGTGGTGTAGATTTGCAGGAAGAAAAAGTTTAGTAGCAGTGAGTCTCTGAGGATGGCTTTGAAGTGTACTCGTTTACTTATCGCTTTTGGAAGCCTTTATTGAGTCGATGCTCTGATCTGTGATACTAGGGATTGGGGATTAATTTTATTTTAGATTAGGTTTTAGAATTCTTGTGAATTTAGTTTTGATGTGGAATTAAAAATGTGAATATTTCTTTGATATTTTGAAAATTATTCAGCTGCGACGTTTAAAATTTAAATCAAGTATTTTTAAATTGAAGAAGATTTGTGACACCTTGTATGATTTATTATTATTTGTATTTTATTTTAGAAAATACATTTTGGGATTTTTAGGGTGTTACAAAAAACAACATAAAAAAAAGCATTACGCTTACATGAAGGATCTATTTTAGATTCGAGAAATTTCTCAACGAGCTCTGACGCATTTTTGAGTATCTGTTCTCCTTGCGGAAGCTCGGAAACAGCGTTACAACGAACGAAAGGGTGACAATATTTTTCAATTTATCAAAAATACAAATAATAACATTAATGTTATAACTCGAAAGTTTGAAAACTCAATATTTTGAGTTGCTTAAAGAGTGTTCCGGAACACTCGTTAACAAGAACCTAAAACAAATAACAACATGAATTTGTTCGGAATACAACAAAATCATCTATACTACGAAAACTCAAAAGTAAATCTAGGTACAAGTTTGGCATCTTCTTTCAAAAGTGAAGACCCATCTATTGCTTGCCATGACCATGTTGAATATCATCTGCATATAAATATCCGTACAAGAAGACAAAAAAGATGTTACCCATCTTACATCATGTAAGAAAACAAGGCATGAGTAGATGAAGACACACATGAATCAACACAAATAGCATCACAATAATAATAAGAAGGAAAAAAATTCATGTGGTGCAAGACTCACTACTAGAAAAAGCAAAATTAGCGAGGGAAATTAGTGACGGAAAAAATGAAATTCCTCACAAATTCTTTAGTCGCAAAATTTAGTGACGGAATTAGAGAGGGATTTCACGTTTTCCCTCACTAAATATCCCTCACTAATTTTTGTTTTTTTTAGTAGTGACTAACTCAAGATAACATGGAAAAAGGTTATATATCTTTAGAGTGTGCAAGACTATTCATGGTATTCGTAGGAAGACATTCTTGGGACAATTGTCTATGGTGCAACACCGAATCAATTACTATCCCCTCTTTATGTCTAAAATTCAATTCTATGTTTTTTTTAAACCCATTCGGTTGGTCTGATAATTCTGGCTTGGAATCTGGTAGTGTGCACTTCCTCAAAGTCTCAGATTCAATTCTCCTTTATATTAATTTGGATGGGTAAATTTAGCTTTTTCAAAAAAAGTTTCTTTGATGATATGTCTAGAATTAAGGTAAAAATATTTTTAAAAACCCTATTGCACTCACAATGAAATGAAGATAGAAGAATTTTCATAATATATTTAACAGACATCAAAGGTTTTCAAAGAAGTTAAAAGGCTGTAGAAATAAACGGGAATGTGTGAGTGATCATAAAATCTGGTCATTTTAACGAAGTGTCCCCGAGACACTAGTTAAGCAACTAAAAATGGCAAGAAAAGATAAAATTAACATTAAAAGCAAGACTTTTTCAAGTTTTAAAAAGTAACATACACAATTTTCAAGAAAATATTTCTTTTTATAATTCCCTAACTAGTGACCTTCGGAGCACTGGTTAACCTTTCCCTAATCATAAAAGTAGCACCATTACAAGGAAAGAAAATTAAAAGACTTTACATGATGTCTTTTTGAGCTTAACTCAGTTTTTAGGAACAATGCATAATATATACAAAGTTTAAAATTCAAACTCCGACCACTAGAAAAAAAAAGCTTAGACATAATAGAAATTATTTTTTAATTTACATGTTAAGGCAGTAACATTCATTTTGAAGGCAATATTTTAATTGAGGAAAAACACAGGAAAGATGTATACAATGCATGTGAGATATACACTTTCCTGCAATGAGAAATAAGAATACAGAAATATTACTTAAATATGGTAAATCAAAACATTCCTTAAAAAAAATGATAAATCAAAACAATAAAAAAACATGAAAATAAGCTTACCACTAACATTGATTACAACAATAAACAGGGAAACAAAAAGTATCATAGTGTAAAAAAACTTGAGAATTTCTTTCATTTTTTCTTAACGACGCATGTAACAATTAGAAAATTGTTTGATCACTTTATACAGCAAAATAACTTTGTGCAATGTATACTTAATTAAGTATTGTTTATAATAGTTACTTTAATACAAGAAACCCTTCATTAAAATTAGAATAAATGGTAAATGTCTCTTAAGTATATTGATGTGTGTGATATTTGTCCATTTAGCTCATCTAATTCATCACTTGACCTTAGAATAAATTTTAAATAAGAATACTACTTATAATTAGAGATCATTCTTGTTTACCGACCCTTTATAATTTTATTTATTTCTTTTGTAGGCTTTCCTATTAGACAGAAAAATCATTAAAACTAATATTATTTTTTTGAGTGTAACTCAACTTCGATACGAAAGTTCTCTTATTCAAATTGTGTGAAGGAATGAAATGCGGTCGGAAAGAAAGAATCGGTTAAGGGTGATCAAACAATTAATCTATTGTCATCGTGAGTTTAGGTCAGTTGGTTTAGGCAATGCATAATATATGCAAGGTCTGGGGTTTAAACTTGACCACCACAGAAAGAAAAAAAACAAGTTATCTATTCTGCATGTTTTATCGAAAGCCAATAGATGTTTTGCACTTGTATCATAGTGAACAAAAACCCAGAGGAAAAATAACAATATATAAATAGGGATAGGATCAAATGACACCAAGGTGTCAAATTAAATTTGACACCAAATCCTAACCATTAATTCAACTTTAATCTGACGTCTCTCATCAATTCATTAAATTCTCACATGTTTGATCAAATGATCCATATTTTAATTTTAGAAATAATTTATTCTTTCTTCTCTGGATTAGTTACTTACCATTTTTTGTTATATTTTGCATCAATAGAAAGATGATTGTCATTTGATTTCTCTCTACTATTTTTTTTAGAGATTCTGTTTACTAATTTTTGTTGGATCATCTTTTGTATCAATGTTTGCATTGGTTACTCTTTCATCTGTAAGATGATATTATTCTTGAGTTAATTTTATTTTTTTGACGAGATTATTCTTGAGTTCATGATGCTAATATTTTTGTATCGGGTGCAATCGTTTATTCATTATCCCTGATGCTCTTTATAAATAATTTTTCTTTGGGCTCTTCTCTTCTAAGAAAAATAAAAATAAAAAAGGTTAATAGGAATAAAGAAATAAGGATAATAATCACTTAAAAAAAACGATGACAATGAATAGTGAAAAGAAACTATAACAATATCATCAAAGAAAATTTTTGGGAAATAATTAATCAAGAAAGAATAATTTATTTTTAAAATTAAAATATGGATCATTTGATCAAGCATGTGAGCATTTAATAAATTGATGAGAGACGTTAGATTAAAGTTGAATTAATGGTTAGGATTTTGTGTCAAATTTAATTTAATACCTTGGTGTCATTTGATCCTATCCCATATAAATAATGGTGTAGAGTGGTGAAAAAACTTTGTTGTAGATAAAATAATATATTTTGTATTAAATTGAAGTTATCAAAGGATCAAAGTAAACGAATAAATAAACATGAAGATACCAACATACTTTTCCGCCGTTGCACGTAACAAATAGGACATTGTTCAATTACTTTATTAAGTAAAAAATCTCAGGATCTTCATTCAATTAAACAGTTAAAAGTCTGGCTAACTAGTGTCCTAAAGATATTCTTTAATGATTCATAATTAAAAACATATTTATTGAAAAAGTCAAATAGTTTAAATTCAAATGCATTGAATCTATTACTTTCTATTAAAACTAACTATTTAAGGTTGTTAAAGAGTGTCTTTAGGTCATCCGTTAGCATTTCTCAATATTAATATGGGTCCTGCTATCCGGTGCTCCCGGGGCACTGGTTAAGCATACCATAAAAGGGAATTATTACCATAAAAGGAAACTGTTTTTGACTTTATTATAAATTAATTACACAATTTCAATGCATTAACTACTATATAATTTCCTTTTTCATATCCTTAACCAGTGCCCGGGGGCATTGGTTAAGCATTTCCCTATTAATAATACTAGACTTTTGACCCGTGCGCGCACGGGTCTTTTAACAAAATTTACTAACAAAAAAGATGTTACTTTTTTATGATTAGTATTTCTAAACAATGAAATAGTAAATGATGAATTCTCTCAACTAAACTTATATTGTGTTGGCAACGATAGTGTTACGTGGCAGATTTGTCTAAATGTTGGTTGACAATGAGATTCTAATATGAGTTTTCTTCTGTTCGGCCAGGGTTAGATGGTTGTTTGATGTTGTTTTAGTCTTCACTCTTGTTTTCTATGAATGAGATCTTTTTGTTTTGTTATAGCCTGGTTAGAGTATTTATATTCATTTTTTGCATATGTATGTACTCTTTCTATAGATTTCTAGTGTGCTTATATTAATTGAAATATATTTGTCATTATTAAAAAAGTTCATATTAAAATATTCAACCCTACACTACATTCGAAAAAGGAAATTGTATAGTGATTCAAATTGTTCTAAGTTGTTTTTGACAATGATCAATTCTTTTTTTGTGTGCCAAAGACACGGTATGTATATCTAGTTTTCAAGCAAATTACTTTTAAGGGTCAAGTGAATTTTGATCTATGATTGCTCACTTTAGAGGAGACAAATCATTTTCAATACCATATTAGAATGATGATCAAATTCTATAAATTTTGCAACTTGAATAATCATATGTCATTTGTGTAAAGACAATAGTGAAGAATATAAGATCAACTTTCAAAACCATATATAACAATCAAGAAGCTTAGAGTATCCACAATAGTTGTAAACTAAAAAGAGTCTTTTATATAGGTGATGGTAACTAATAGGTGTTTAGTATTTTTCTTTCTCCAATGAGTGTCCCTAATAGGTTGGAGTCCCAATTAGATAAAAGACTTATTGGAGCCCCTATTACATATATTATTCAGAACAGTTGAATTCCTTAATACATCAAAAGTTGATCTTTGACAAATTACAATTACAAATTCATCTTCCAAGATCAGAAATTATTCTTTCGATTTTTTCTATCTTCATTAATAAGGTCTTCGAAACAATATGAAACCATTGCCCTATTATTCCCTATTATTTTATTCCTTCATGTTCAGAAAACACCTCTTCCTACACATGTTCAGCAATGTCTGCCTTCATTAATTGCCATCCTCACCACTCATGTCCCTTAAAACTGTCATAGAAGAGACAAAACAAATTTAAAAGACAGGAAATAGTAAAATAAAGGATCATTAGAACAAAACTGAATATAGATACTACATTATGACCAAACTAAAACTAAAAAAAAAAGTTGTCCAAAACATAACTAAAGTGAAACTAAAAATACATTTTCTTTACAGTGGTTTTCAACATTCTGTCATTGCATAAATAACAACATAGATGCATATATTCAAAGAAAACAAATATTATGCATTTGCTAGTTTTTGGGACTCTTAGTTTTTTAACTCTACTAACAATTTTGTGGAACTTTCAAACTTTCAATGACTTTTCTGCCAAAGAATTACATTACAAACTACCCTTCAAAGTTACTTATAGTTGATGCATCAACACACTCTCCAACATTAACTGCAAAGAAATGCTTCAGATAAAGAACTAAAAAGAACAATACAAAATAAAAGATCTCAAAAGAAAAAAAGGGAAAATGAACCAAAGGACAAATGGTAATATAGATGAACCAAAGAATTCAATACCAAATTGAACTGAAAAGACATGCTATCATATATGAAGAACATTTATTGGGCTGTGAATTTCACACTTGTACAATTACAATCCTCATAAGTTTAGATTTGTGTTATGCTATAAATGCATTAACTTGTTGAAGAAATACATACAAAAAAAATAGTTAAGCCATTGGAGAATTACAAATCATAACAGAGTTAAAATATGGATTACATGCTAAACTTTTGTGAAATTAAAAAAGAATGATGAGTTCTGAATTGTTTTGCTTTTGCCACACAAAGTAACACTTTCAGTTCCAATATCATGTTGGAAATCCAAATCGAAGTGTCAAAAGAGATTGAAACTTTAACCAAATAAGAACTTGGAAGTAGCACCTCAAGAAAGGAAAAAGGATAATAAGATGGTTCTTATTCTTAATCTCACAAAGACCCTGCCCTTGTTTCTTCTCTCTTGCCATGGTTTGATAAGTCATGTACACAATAATAAAATGAAGACCATCAGCAAATAGTAGCCTAGAGTTTCATATTTTAGTTAAAGACTAAAATATCCAAAAAAATCAAGTCCAAAAAATGTTTAGCATTTATACAATAGCTAGTTAATTAATGAAGGGAATTAAATTACAAAATGACACTCCTTTTTTTTAAAAAGAATGTTAACCATTGCCTTTGGGGTATTGGATAAAGAGATAAAAATAGAAATATAGTATTGGAAAATAGTAAAAAGTGATAAATTTAATTTTTAAAAGTCAAAATGTTGTTGAAACCAATGCAGGGCAATGGTTAGCAAGACCCAATATTTTAAATAAAACAAATGAAAACATTATCACATTTTTATAATAGATGATAGAACCAAAATAACATGCAATCAAAGACATGCAAAGATGAAATGGGAGAATTTTCAATAATAAAGGAAAGGATATTGATGAGGTTGTTGTAGAAATCAAGCTTGTTTCGCGGCATTTGTTCATTGAGTAGATTGAACATTTTCTTCTTGTCTCTTATATCAGGGGTGTTGGAACCCGCAGGAGTGCCTGAGGAGGTAGTGGAGTTTTCGTCTCCGTTTTGGGGTTGTTTTGGTGTCCGTTTTGGGTTTGTTTGCTGCTGGTCCAGCAGAGTGGGAGACCTCTGATGAGGTTTCTGCTATGGTGTGTCTGTGCTGCATCTAGGATTGCATTTAAGCTCTTTAGAGGTGTTTTAGGCGTGACAGTATGTTGTGTGACAGCTGATGTGTGCAGCTGCTGCAGCTTCTGTTTCGGCCTCTTTGTTGTATGGTTGCCTCCCCGTTTAGCAAGTCTTGTGCCGGGCTTGTGTTAATATATTATGCAGACCAAAATATTTAACGTGTACCTATTTAACATTTTGGCAAAAGACTGACGGTGAGGATTTATTTAGCTAACAAATACTAACTTAAGGGACTGTATTGTAACGTTAATAACTTATGGGACCAAAATGTAACCAACAAATAACTTAAGGCTAATAAAGACTAACGGTGAGGATTTACAGTTTTTTTATATTCTATAATCCTTGAATAATTTTCTCATTTTTAATTGTTCTCATGCGATTTCACATCCAAATTTTAATGATATAGATTGCAGAGAAAGCTCCTTTTGCACTTTTCATAGCTAATATCAGAGGCAACTCTTAAAGCAAGGATATCAACAAACAAATAAACACTACCAAAATAATAATCATAACAACCTTTGCTTCTCTTTTTATGGTACCTTTTGTATATATTAAATTTATGAGAAATGATATTTGTGCAACCACTTTATGATAATATTTTAACAATTCTCTTTTATTCTTAAATTATGTTCATACTCTCTTTCTCACTTTTTCTTTTACTATTATTTTTAACCAATAAGAAGAGAAAATTTTTTTTGTCACAAATTAAAGATGTCATCAAACAATTATACAAATATTATTACTAACTACGTGTCCGTCTTTCCGTTCTTTTTATTGTCTTAACGTTTGAAAATTATGAACGATGTTTTTTTAATGACATTTTGATTTTGATTAAAACTAAGAATATAAATATCTGTTGCTTTTAAGTTATAACAAAGCAAACTAACTTGGTAACAAAAAAAAAAGCAAACTAACTTGTCATAAACAAAAAAAAGGCAAACAAACTATGATTATCTATTTCAATGAGACCAACAATATAACAAAAAAATCTAATCTAAATTCTTTTTTTTAACAACACCAACAACAATCTTTATTATAGAAAAAATTGTTTAAGGATATAATTGGGATAATGAAAAAGTAAGTATAAATATACTCATGTAGTTTGTTATACATTTTTTAAATGATAAAGGAAAAAAACCAGACATATATTTATATATATCGTGTTTGTTACATTTGTTTTAATATTTAAATTGATTCTCATCTATTTATTACATGTGTTATTTGTATTAAAAATGAGGGTATTTTTGAAAAGAAAAAGTCAGCCCAAAAGTGTTGAAAGGATAATTTTCTTTATATATAGTGTAGATAATTTATACCCTTCTATTATCTATTAACCCGTAATTTAAGGCAACTTATAATTCTTTTTTTTTTTTAAAGGAAAGAAGCTTATATCAAAATGTGTTTAATACAATCTGGTATTTCTATAAAAATCTAGAAACTAGCTGAAGATGTGGTCTCCTTAGCTAATCTATGGGCTGCCTCATTTGCTTGTCTCCTTACAAACTCAACACTAGAATTGACATAATATTGTTCAAAGATAGTTTTACAATTATGGATAATCATTCCAAATTTTGTAACATCCTGACGTGCAGATGAAAAACTATCCACCACTTTTTTGACATAGTGCTCAAAATCGATAAGTCCCAAGTGTAATTGATTAACTCATTCTATAGATGATAACAATCCAAGAGCTTCACACAAACATGTATCTCACATGTTGGAGTAAACTATTCGATTTTAAGGCAACTTATAATTCTTACTTATCACACCAATACAGCACTATTTTATTTTATTTTTTAAAAGTAATGATGGCCTAGGCCCACATAAAGCCATATATGGGGTCGTCCCTGGCTCGAACTTGATAAATATCTCTTACAAGAAAGTTTATTTATTTTTTATTTTCGAGGTGATCTCTTCTGAATTTTTTATCATCATCATTGTACATTCTTTAATCTGCCATTCTTTAATGTTTTGTCATCGTTTGACTTCTTTTCTTGATTCTGAAGAGCAGGTTGAAGATGGGAAGAAAGTTGATGATAGGGTGAAGATGGAAAAGCATGAAAGTGTTAATTTTGATGATTATATCAAGGATTTTAAGACGGATTAGTTAAAATGTATATTATTAGTTGAAATGTGTCAACTTTTTTGGTATAATGATGTATATAATGATTTTTTAATATAATTTTAACTTCATTGTCTTTTATATTATTTTATATATCGAAAAAATTGTCGAATCCACAAAGAGGTGTGTTGCATGCTCATTGCCGTAAACTGAATGTTTTTTTTATTTTATAATCCTAAACAAGTTTCGGATTATAAAATTCGAATGATATTTTTAGAACAAATACAGCGTATGAGAAATGTATAGGATTGGAAAAGTAATTGTCATTTTGTTAGGTTCTTTTCTATTTGCCGACTATGCTATGATCTACTAAATGTACAGCGCAATTCAACCAAGTCCTTCACTTATTTTAAAATCCAACTAAGTCCTCCTAAATTTTTTCCCTAAACCCTAATTTGTCCCTCCTTAAGACTATTCTCCATTGTCTCCTCCATTGCTCTCGATCTGCTGCGGTCTGTGCCGTTTCTAAAATTTTACAAGCCTTAGGCATAATATGAGAAAAGGGCCCCTTACATAATACATCATAAGAAAATTTAGCTCATTGTTTTGTTTTTATTAGCTCTTCATTTAGTTTTTTTTTTCCGTTTTTCACTACCAAATAAATGTTTTTTTTAGGCAACATATAAAAATAAATCAAATTCTCCACAAACTCAAAATCAAAATAAAATACGGTAGATGTAGAGAACAATAGCACATGCAAAGTAGACTGAAATTTTAGCACATAAGAGTAATAACACCAAAATAGTAAAAGTATATCAACACGTAATTAATTAAGTTTTAAACTTTTAGATGGAAAATTCTTCAATGCTAAACTCATAACAACAATAATACATGATACAAAATTAGTGTTAGACATTTTAGAGGAATCATTTTTTTTTTTGAATGGCGAAGACAGAAACACAATTGTGGGGAGCTTTTTAGAGGAACCATAGATACAAGAACTCATTTGTGAAGTACACCATTCCTTTTTTTATATCCTATAAGTATCTCTAACTAGTTCATTATGTTGATACAAAATCAATGTTAGATTGTTGTTAAAAGTTTACCTTCATTGGTGAATTTTAGCACACTTAACAACTTATATATCAATAATTTTAGGCTTAATTGCATGTTTGATCCCTTATGTTTGTTTTAGTTTTCAAGTTGGTCCCTTATGTTTTAAAAGTTTCAAGTTGGTCCCTTATGTTTTAAATGTTTCAAGGTTGTCCAAAACGTTACTCACGTTGGAATAAGTTAGTCTCTTCAGTCACTTAACGTTTAAAGATTCGGGTTGACAATATGGGTGATGGAACTTAACTTATTTAGAAAACCAGTTTTAAAACATTTTTTTAATTTTTTTGTTTTATTAAACTCAATATCATGTCGCGGAAGGGACTAACTTATTCCAATGTGAGTAAGGTTTTGGATCAATTTAAAACTTTTAAAACGTAAAGGACCAACTTAAAACTTTTAACACATAAGGGACCAACTTGAAAACTAAAATAAACATAAGGGATTAAACATGTAATTAAACCATAATTTTATCATAGTTATTATAAGAAATTACCTCATTGAAATTGACAAGACACATTAAGTTTGACGGTTGTATGTCAATTGCAGCCATTGTTAAAAAACAACAAAAAAACAAAAAATGTCACGTGATCCCAAATGCGTCTCACATAGGTTTCATGATCATGAACACATCTCACTGATCTTTCATTCTCAAATTCAATTCTGCAATCCTTTCAATCAATCCAAGAAAGTTGACATTACTATATTGATATAATTATTTTTTGTAACCTTTTTTTTTACACAATTATTTTTTTTGAACCTTTGAAAGACAAGCTTAAGATTAATTTCTCTAGTAGGCTCATGTACAACTAAAATTTAATTTGTTTTTCTATGAAAATCATCCCAATTTCTTGGATAATAAATATCACCAATATTTTTAATATCAGTAAGGCACACATTCGGAACCAAGGGCCCAAAACATATCACAACTTTCTTCGATAATAATTTTTTGGACACATTAATAAGAACAATCAAAAAAAGAAATTTATAGCAATGGTGTATATAAAAAATATTTGGGGCCCCTACCAGTATGGGCCCTAGGCCGTCGCACCCCCGACTTATGCTGAGGGACAGCCCTGGCTGCGGTTTGGCAGGGTTGTGGTTTCCCTGATCCAATTTTATTGTGCTTAGGTGTGGATGTGGATAATATAGCTAAGGTAATCCACATAATCGTGAAGGATATTGGGGTCTTGAACCTTTGATTATGTGGAATATTTGGTGTGTAAGAAACAAATTAGTTTTTGACAATATTCATCTAGATATGCACTCGACTGTCGCGACAATATTTTCCCAACTTCATCTTGCACGCAATGCTTTTTGTTCTGACTCCTTGGTGACTCATATTCCAACTACAAGGATGGTGAGTTGGCAGCATGGGGACAAGGTCACCATAATTCTCAATGTTGATGGAATTGCTTTGAACAGTCTAGGAAAGGCGGACTATGGTGGGTTAATATGTAATAGCACGATGGTAGTTTCCTTCGTGGTTTCTTTGGTAGCGTGGGGATCTCGAATATTTCACATGCGAAGATTCAAACGTTGTTGTTTATAGACTGGTAGAAAGTTATGTTGGGAGGCAAGATATAGAAAGTTTGTGTGTTTCTCCGACTCTCTTCATGTGGTTGTTAGCCTGTATTTTCGACAGGCTACAATAAATGCAACCAATTAAATTTGACTTAGGTTTTGAAGAGAATTAAATGAGTTCGAATCACAAGCTGGATCGAGTTTATGGACTTCAATAGATTTTGTCGTTCGATGGTGAAGCTTTCGATAAGCAGGCAAGATATCGAAGAGAAGTTGGTGCCAGATTAACAAATCAAACAGCAGTTATTGTCGAGAAATGTCATTTGAAATTCAAAATATGTCTGGAGTAGTTATTAGCGGTTATGTTCAACCGTTTCTGTATAGGCAGTAATTTAGTATAAATAATAGTTTTTCATAGGAAAAACGGGTCACAATTCAATCATACACAAAACCTACACACTCAAACTATCTGCATTCAAGGAGAAACAAGTAACAAGTTGCAAATGTATGAATCTGTATACCAATTTACATTCAGTTTATGCAATTTAAGTTTATCCCTTTAAATTCCTTGCAATTTACTTCAACAGATTCGATGCGTGTTTGATTCTGATGGTTACATTCATATTTTACATCAAGAACATTCATACTTTCTGGAAAACATAAGCACAATATGTCATAAGATTTACTGGTTGATCTTGCAATTAAACCATTTTGGAAACCAACTGTTGTTTACCAAAAATCAAGGTAAATAGTTGGTATGAATGACATCTCGAGGTTTCATAATTATGCAAATCTCTTGGAACTCATCCAAAATTATCTTGCTAAGGATTGGTTTATTTCTATTCAGCATATCCTTATGGAAGGAAACTCTGGTGCTGATATCCTTGCTAAGTTGAGAGCTAATAGTTCAGACAGTCTTGTTACGTTTGATGAGTCTCTTCTATGTTTATCACATGCTTTACTAGACGATACTTTAGGTGTTCCCTTTTTAAGGACTTAGTTTTCTTCCTTCTTTTTTTTTTTCCTATCTTTTTTACGGGTTCAATGGTCATTCAAATATAATAAAGTTAACAAAATTTATAAATAACATTACCGAAAGGATTCATAATGGAAAATACAAAACAGGAAAAAAGCAAACTAAATAACTTCTAATACGAACAAATGGTTCAGCAAATCTAACAAAACAAAAGACTTGATAGTAAATTTTGCAAGATCTAGTCATCACCAAAAAGACCAAAAACAATGTCCTCATCAGATTCTTCTTCGGGCTAATGTTTTCATTTTTCTATTTCCTGCTGTTCACGCCCTATTTTGTAATTCACCAACGTGACTTCTACGCAATTATTCCGTAATTCACTTTAAAAAGTCATATGCAGGTTACTTAATGTTACATAAAATATTTAGCTATCCACTTTAAAAAGATATTTATGTTGCTTTATGAGGTGATGTTTTGTACTGTATTGTTAGTGTTGATTTTCATTATATCCCAGGAATACATTTCAGCAGGGTCAATATTTTGCTACATTGTTTTGTTGATAGCTCCATTGCAGAATAAATATATTGAGGCTATTAAGTCTTATTTATGCAAGAGCATCAACTATATATTGAGCCAGAGCAACAAGAATACATGGAAAGAAAAATTAACTATTAAGGATGGTGTTGATAAGTACGCATTTGAACACTTTTTGAAAGGAAGGACAATGTTTATGTTGCTTTAAATGCTGTGTCTTAAACCTTTCTGATGACCGTTGCTAAGATATGTTTTCAATCTCCTCCACTATCTCGTCCACCCATTTAATTGTATTATTTAAAAATACAATAATTTCGGTTTTTTCTAAATTATCCTTTCTAAATTTGTGGGTAACTACCCCGGCTTATGTGAACCAATTAAAATAAACAATATGAACAACATTAATTAAAGTCGAACATAATTATATTTTACATATTTTTAATATATTTTTGTTATTTACATACTCAGCCTACATTCAATTAATGTGTCTTTATGTTTTAGATCAAAAAATCTAATAATATCTTTCGTTGTCTCATTTCAATTTTTTTTTATAAGGCCAAGAGGTAGTTTAGGCATCGGGGAGAGACTGAAGCATCCCAACTAGGTTGGAACCCAACAGAGACCCCCGTCCTCTACCGCCATCCCAATACATAGTATTATTAAAAAAGGAGAAAAATATGTACAAGAGGGGGGACTAGGGCGAAACCCTCATTTCAATTGTTTAGACATATTTTATTCTTTTTTTTTTTTTTTATTGTTTTTTGTTTCATCTCTTCTTTTTTTTCTGCAAACTTTTTTAAACCATGTCTTGGTGTTTTTTCAATTTTTGTTCTTCTCTCAAAAATTCACAAAATCCATTATTTTTCTACCCTAGAAAGATCTAAAAAAAATAGTATAAACGTTATTTTCTTTTACAACAGTTAGATTATATATTTCCTTGTACCCAAAAAAAACTCTCATGTGTTTATATATCAATACTAGTTTAAACGTTAGTTTTTTGACATGATGACTAAACATTATTTTTTCCCAAGATATAAATATATTAGTCTAAAAATTATTTCTTTAATAAGAATAAAAAAGATATTGGTCTAAATGTTATCAATTAATGAATTTAAAACACATTTTTGTCAAAAAAAAATATATTTCAAAACACCTAAATTTCTAAAATCATAGTACTCGGCTTTTGTTATATGATTTTTTTTACCGTCTACAAGTTTGCACATGTTAAACTTACTCATATTAAGAAGTTTAAATAGTAAATTTGTATCGAACCTGTTTCTTTTATATTAAACATACAACTTTTGTTATACTTTTAGTTGCTTTTATTAGTTTATATTTTTTATATTTTCAATAAAAAATATGGAGTATTTATATTTTTTTATATACACATGTGACTCCCTTGTTAATTTTTTTTATTTTTTTAAGCAAAAGCGGAGGTTCACCAAAGTGATGCAACCTCAAAATTCATTCAAATAACATAGAGGAAATAAAAGGAGGATGACATAAACCAAAGCCTCCTCGAAGTTGGTAAACCTAAAATTAGGCAATCTAATTATATATTCTTAGTGTAGCATTCTTTAATAAACAAAGACAGATCTGTCTAAAAGATTAAACCAGATGCGATTCACCTTTCCCTCATTTACTAATTTTATTTTAGCATAAAAATAAAATTTATTTCCTGACTCTGGCTTACCTAAAAAAGAATATTTTACCTTGTTTTTTTTTATCTTTTAGCATCATAATTGAATTTAAATTTTAACTATAAAATAATTTAATTCAATAAGTTTAATTTTTAATTTTTTTTTTGGTTTTTTGTTTTGAACAAGTTAAACTAGACCATCGAAATTGAAACCGGAGAGAATAGAACCTCAGAACTTGAGAAAAACACACTTTAAGGTCCCAAACCAATACCTATTTTATTATTATTTTTTAATTTATTATGCACATGTGCTACAACAATTTAGAATTAAAATAGACATTTTATGTATTAAATAGCTCAACAAATGACCTCTAAATTAGTATTATAAACTCTAAGTACGAATATCATTACTTTCATGTTTGCATCCATTAATTAAATATGATAAAATACCAATGCATTTTATCCGTCTTCAAGAGTGTTCACGATCGGAAAGGTACCTGCAAATGATCTATCCAGTGAGGAATTGATGGAACAACGGTGTCGGAAAGTACTCTGGTACGGTGGCGGCGAGTCTTCACGGTGGGACGAAAGGTGCATGCCTGCACGTTGGCTCTCTAACACTCAAGTCAGTATAGGAAATGAGAAGGACTGTGTAAAAAATGTGAGAAAGGTGAATCGTACTTTGTGGGTGAAGAAATGTCAGTCTTATATAGGCGTGTGTGAGAATAACTGTCACAGTGAAGTGCAACGCTTCATTAGGAGGTCGTTGGAGGACACATATACGGCGTCTGATGCATGGGGGCATGCTTAGGTGTGGTGGTGTGCACCATGATTACGCTGTACGCCCAAGTGACGTGTGTTGATCCGACGAACTCCGTGTCCACATGTCAACGTTGGATTAGCTTTCTAGCAGTCTAGAACATTTTCTGACAAAGGTTTGAGCTTTCTTCTGAATCGGATTAACTATTGCGTGACTTAACTTGTTATCAATCGAACTGTTGTTAGTTATTTTTTGTCAATGGTTTGACCTTACTTGTATACCAGATGAACTATAATGAGACTTAACCTTTGATTTGTTAAAATATGGCTTGTTCCCTTTTTGACAATGATTTGAAATTTATGCTAGATTGGATGAGCTACAATGAGACTTAAATAAAGATCAGTCAAATTGTAACTATCACATTAACCGAAAAAGGTTCGACTTCTCCTGAATTGGATGATATATTTTAGAAAGTGTTAAGGAATATATTTTGTATTTATTGTAATGAAATATTTTTTATTTTTTATTTTTATCATATCTACTTTTTGTTTAAGTATATTTATTCCATTTTATAAATACACATGTCTTTCCTATCATGACTTTATTTAATTTTCTCTTATACTATACTACTAAATAATTGCTAGTATCTTTTACAAAATTTTGCTAGTATCTTATTTTCTTTCCTTTATCTTTCTTTCATCAATAAAAAAAAATGTAAAGAAAACAATGACCAAGTTGCCTCCGTTTATATTTGTTGGAAAATAAAAGTGAATTATATACTTTTAAGAGACTAAATTAGGTTTTACAATTTTTCTTAAGAACTAAAACGGGTCTTCTTTTTTCTTTAACCTGTCAAAAAAAAAATTTGTTTGGGTTAATAGCATTTAGTCATCAAAATAAAATAAAATGACGCACAATCAAAAATTTAAGGGGGTAAATATCCCTTATGTTGTCTACAGAGTGTCATGTAATGTCTGTTTTTTTCATGGCTGTTTTTACCCTAACTGTATTGTAATTAACATTTGTCAGTTCCTTTCGGCACACCTCGTGCTTGAGGGATTGATTGTTTCTTTAATATAGTTCATTTAGTTTCTTCAAAAAAAAATAAAATTAATTGAATATGAGGTAAAGATGCAAATAACAAAAAATTTATGTAAATGATAATATAAGCTTCACACAATTTGATTGATTGATATCATAAGGGGGTAAATACCCCCAAATCATGAAAGGGTAGCATAGGCTTCCCCAATAATTTATTGCTTTCTAAATTAACCAAATCTCCACTTGCTAAATCATTTTCAATCCCTTCCGGACCTCTTGTGCATATACCCCGTTTTAATATTCTTAGGAGGAATAAGAAAATTAAGGTTAAGCCACCACATCAAATAAAACCAAATATTTCTGGCAAAATTACAGTATAAGGAATGACGAGAAAAACATTGTAATAAAAAAAATGGAAAGACCAAGTTATTTTTAATAACGATGGCTTTAATAACCTCTAAAAAATGATGACATCAATGACCTTATTACAGCTATATCAGCTGAGCTTGTAACTCCTTTCCTTGAAGTTATTTAACCGTGCGTTGACATCCCATGGACGAATACAATAACATTTAAAGTTAATGCATTTATTCATCCAAGTTGCACAAAAAAATGTTGGACAGTCATGATTCTCCTTGCAATTTGGCCTCCATGCTGTTATATATAAAAAAACAAATATTATTGATAGGGGTAAACTATTTTTAAACGATAAACGAGTTCAGCATAATTTCTCAACAAAAAAGAAAAGATCAAAAGAAACGAAAATGGTTTACCCATAATGTTAGGTACAATAAAAATTAAGAAGATGAAGAGAATCATTAAATAATCAAATTGAATAATTTCTGCCATATTTATTCTTCTAAGCCTGTAACAATTAGAAATTTATTGATCACTTGATGTCGTAAAGTTCTATGTTTTATATGCAACGATCTATAAATAAAAGTTTTAGATGCAAAGATCCATAAATAAAAAAATATTTATAGATCTTCAAGGAAATTATCTAAGGTAGTCAATTTGCATGTTTGCCCATTTAGCTCGCTAAATCAATATAAGGGCAACCTTCCATTATTTTCATATATATTTTCATTTTCTGGCCTTTCATAATATATTGGGGCGAAAAATCAAAAATAAAAAAAATTAGAAATAATAAAATAAAATAAATAATAGTTTAATTGTGCTTTTATTAAAAAAAGAAAAAGCTAAAGTGTACGACAGATATTTGTACCATAGGTTAGCACTACAACGCTTAAATCAATGTCTATTCTTGAGAGAGATAGTGTGTAAAACGGATCGTACCTGGAGCATGGCCAGAATCCATGCTTTTATAGGACGTGTTTGCCGTAACTACTCTTGTGAAATTTGCTGATGGATGCGGGAGTTTGTTAGAGATGAGCCTATGGTTTATAACAGTCTTGGGCGTTGATCTGATGCGGTGAGGTGCACGACTGATCCTCTGTAAGTCTTCTCTTCAAGGAAAGTTGGGTTTACGTATGTTAGGTTGTGGTTACAAGTTGAAATAATGTTCGGAACAATTGTTAGCATATCAACATTATTTCAAAAAGAAAAAACATTAGTGTTTGTTTCATTGAATTCTTCAAATCTAGAAGCCCTAGATCAAGTCTATACCCAAACACAAGATGATATTGCTAATCTTTCTGATAAATATTAGGGTTAGATAAGTAAATGGTCCCTCTAAATATATCAATATTTGATTTTATTCCCCTTAAATATCCCCATAAGGAATATTTTAGGGGGACTAAATTCAAATGTTGGTATATTTAGAGGGACCATTTACTTATTTAACCTTAAATATTATAGCATTAGGCAATCCTAAACCTCCATTCAAACTAACCCAACCCTAGGTTTTTCAGAGTTTGCACCCGACTCTAAGAATAACCCTCTGGCTCTTTTACCAGTTGGTGAAATCTCTAACATTCCTATCTCCCCTCCTGTAACTGCCCCACATCTTTTGGAAGGATATCTAGTTTCAGAAGAATTTGTTGCTTCTAAAACCCTAGCCCACCCTATTTCATAAATATCACCATCATAAGCCATTTCCAAACCTCAAACTAACCGTGAACTGGCTTCTGAACCCTCCCAAACTGAAACTGTTAATCTCTTAGATGTTGTGTCAAATTCTGAATCTGTTACAATCATCTTATCTGTTTCAGAAGCATCAACCTCTCAAATATAAAAGGTAAATCATTAATTTGGTTTTATGAGTTCTATGTACATGTTCAAGCAAAAAGAGGTTATTCTTCTACTACTTTCTTTTTTGGCAACAGAAGTTATTCCTACATATATCACCAACAAATATATATATATATATGGTGGATTCTAAGGTGAGGGAGCAATCAAGTCCCTCACCGGTGTACCACTTACATTATACCATTAGATCTATTAAAATAAATTAAAGGTTGAGATTCGTTAGAAATAAAAAAGTAACACCTATGTCTTCTCCCACCCAATCTTTGCTCTTTTTAATTATTAGAGTTTCCTTTACCATTACCATTTATGTCATCTTCTTGGAAACGAATATCAAACAAATTTCATGGAGGTTCTTAAAAGTTCAATTTTTTTTCTTCTTTTCAATGTTTGAGACCATGGTTTTTTATGAAGGTTTCTTTCTATTTTATTTTCTGGGTTTCTTTCTTCTCATGATGGTTACACTTAAATTGATCGAAAACTAAAAACAGCAAAAGGGAAGGAAAAAAACTATTGCCATGAAAACAATTTCTTAATTGAAAAACATAAACGAATTAAAATAAGTTTCTCTTGCGGATCTTTTCAAAACAAAACATCGCAGTTTCCGATATGAGAATGTAGAGGTTCCCTTGGAGGATGATATGATCAGATTGTTGCATACTTGTGATTCATTAGGGGAAATTGAAAATCAGATTCAAAGAGAAGAATTGAATTTGAATACTTAGAATTTTCATTATAGAATTTCGGTTTCTGTTTAAGGTTTAAGTTTAACAAGGATAATCAAGCACACAATGAAGGTTTGGGCACTGGATCAAATCAAAAAGAACAAAGATTGGATGGGAGAAGACATAGGTGTTCATTTTTTATTTCCAACAAATCTCAGCCTTTAATTTATTTTAATAGATCTAATGGTATAATGTAAGTGGTACACCGGTGAGGAACTTGTTGTAATTTTACGAGTGTTTTGATTCATAATTGACCGATTATCGCTAGCATAATTTGAATAAGCAGCAAACTTTTTTTTGTAGAACGTGATACAAAGTATTGAGCCACAAGGTAATATTTTATTTGAGATCTAGCCATAAGTGGACTTTTATTTATTTTTATCAATTAGTATATGGGAAAAATTAAAAAGAACAACAAGCAAAGAGAAAAAAAACTAAAGGTGGAAAACTGAGTTCCCCTAACATCAGTTAAATAGCAGCTCGAAAGGGGAGATGGGCAAGTTGGAATTATCTTGAGCTCATGAGATAATGATACATCTAATAAAACAAACTAATTTGTATTAGCGTTTCCTTTAGGTATAGTATGAGCAAACACAACATTTTAATTTCTCGACGTAAAAGAACGACTATTATTAACAAGAGGAACATAAGAGTAAATAGGTGAGACTCCCTCTTTAATAAAAATCATAAGTTCTTCGAGAATCTAATTCGTAAATGATGTCTCTGAACTCATGATCTCAAAGTAAGTTGCAATCAACACGATATAGCATAAAGCTTAACATTAATATGAGTAGTATAATCATATTATTTTGCAAAATCAATGATCCAACCATCAATTGAATTTGCGATAAGATCCTCAAAATCTAACCTTCCATGGACTAAATAAAGTAAATTTTGATAATAGATTATCGCTCTTTTTTTAGGCTCATATAAATAACCAACATACATCAATTTTGTGAAGGTGTTTAAAAATAGAGTTTTACTTTTCCCACCCTATGCCTTTCCTCGTGCGCCCTATTTTTTTCCAAAATTACCCTCGGTACATTCCGGATTATATAATCCGAACATGTTCGGATTATATAATCCGGATTGCACCAGTACACAGAACTGAAACAGATTTGCATATCATTGTGGTTTTTATCATTGTTTTTCAATCATTATACATGTATGTATAAAAAGCAATTAACTTAAATATTATATCAAAAAATGATTTTATATATATATATATATATATATATATATATATATATATATATAATTATACCAAAAAGAGTTGAATTTATATCATTACACATTTCACCTAATGATATACATTTCAACTAAACTAATGATATATATCTAATCTATGGCGTCGAAAGACCAATGGGACTATCGTCCACTTCAACCTTCACACCAGGACCAGGACCAACCTTCTCATCGGGATCAAGATTTTCAATAATGTACAATTCTTCGTCATCTTATACCACCTCTACACCCGCCGCCTGACTTAGCTCATTATAATCTGTCATCCGACTGACATATCTATCAGGCCAGGTGTCTGCATCCTCTCGATGGTATTGTCTCCATAGAGCGGAAGTGGGAGGAATCGGACAATCATCCTTCAAATCCAATGCCATAAAATGGTTGTCATTCATATTGCCAGACACATCAACGTATCGATCTTGGCGGCGGCGGTGGACCACATAGAGGGAAATAGGTTTCTGATTTCCCAATACACAACACAACAACCGATTGGTTGAATTTCTGTGCGATGAGGAAACCCATATCCGGCATGGTCATCCATTTATCTCGTGGTGCATTCCCAATACCTCCATAGGATAGAGCGTCTGAGACCTTTTATACTGCCTATTATCATTAATCATCCTCCGATAGCGGGCATTTTCTACACCGACAATCTCTTTGTAAAGGTTGTACTTGATTAGTTAGTGATCATCAACAGTCAAGTTACGTAGGACCGCAACTGCTCGGAACCCACAATGGCCATCACTGGGTACATCCCTAACCTTTTCAATAAAGTCATGCATCCAAATTGGGATTTGGTCTTTGTGTGGTATGTGGACTTTAACGGGTGTTGGCTTCTTCAGATTTTTTGGAATTGGCTTAGGAGGA